>Ga0114947_10000021_pt1 | contig 36968 bp, 71 predicted proteins | sample CR02metaG_FD_99656 | JGI IMG/M metagenome (GOLD analysis project Ga0114947, IMG submission 99656) | Deep subsurface microbial communities from Mariana Trench to uncover new lineages of life (NeLLi) - CR02 metaG | ecosystem: Environmental > Aquatic > Marine > Ocean trench > Sediment ...
CTTGAGATAATAGCGAAACTAACTCACCTTCTGACATTTTAGGCATTAATAAAGCACTCTAAGGATAGTTTGAATTTGTTTTACTTATTATACATTGTTTGCTATGGTTATTGCATACCGTGATTCATTGGTTAATGACGGGTTTTACTGGGAAATAAACATGTTAAAGTTTAAATTTTTTAATAAAGATAAGTCAGAAGAAGTTGATGTAAAAGTAGAGTCAGATAATAAATCAATGGATGACATTAGGGTTAAGGCAGATAAGGCTTGTTTAAAAACCTACAATAGCTCAGTTGTAAGCCACATTAAAGCTAAGCTAATGCTCCAGTACAAAGTAAGATCATCCAATCATATTTCCATGTGTACCATCTATCAAGAGGAAAATATACTAGTTGATTCTATCTGTGAGGACATAGCCAAAGAGATGGGTTTATTAAAAGAGGTAGGCAATGAATAAATTCACACTACTAATCCATAACAAAGGTTGGAAGGTGCAAGATGCTTGTGATTATTGGGGTATACATTACGATACTTACAACAAACGCTGTAACTCTGTTAAGTTTCACAATCAATTAGAGAGTATGTGTTTAGGGCTAGAGGATAAAGGTAATGATGTAATATGGCGACCTGTTGATAGTCATAACGCTATAGCCGTATATAACGAGGTTGCTAAGATGATGGAAAATACACCTACAACTTTCGAGGTTAAAACCAAATGAAAACAGCAATATACATTGAAGATGGCATAGTTCAACTTGTTATCACTCCTGAGTCAGAGTTTGAAAAGAATGCTTTATCATCATTTGAGCAGAAAGAATTAGACGCCAAAGTATTTTCAGGTACGTTTTATGATTGTCGTGGTGGCTGGATTAGACAAACAGAGCATTATAGCTCACACATGATACACGATGAAAGCCGCGACAAGAGTATGATAATAACTTTAAGGGAAGATAAGGAGGTTAAATCAAATGAGCAATAAAGAAGGGTTAAAGACTGCGATATTATTAATCGACAATAGAAAGGCTGAGATCAAAAAGGATCTAGAGATATTAAATAAAGCTAAGAAGCTATTAGGGGATGATGCTGTGACTATCAAGTATGCAAACCTTGTTGATATTTCTTGTGAATTAACAATATTAAAAGGTGATATGGTGGATTTACTATGACTAACGAAATGAAATTACTCAGGGCTTTTATAGAAGCTAGTGGGTTTGATATTACAGACGTTCCGACACCTGAAAGCATCATTGAACGAGACGAGTATATTAAACTTGGTTGTGCTTTTGATCCAAAGCTTGAATATGATTACAAAGTAACTAAGAAGCTAACTGAGACTATATCAGCAACCAAAATAGGTATTGACCCCCGTATAATAGAAAGACAAAACAATCGTGATGTTATCGTAGAAAAGCTAAAGGGTATTATCTTTATGGCGCTAAAAAAAGCAGGTAAGGAACCAAAGAAAGACACAAGAATCATCATCAACCACCACATAAACGAGGCCATTAGAAACCTATGAACAAATATGAAATAGTAGACGGATTAGGGGTATCGCGAGAGGTATCAGCTAGCTACTTCAAAGTAGAGGGTGAGTATATTGTGTTTTATGTTAGTACCCTTTTTGTAGGTGCACTCGAGGATATAACCACACATAAGCCAGTCTATCTATGCTCTAACATTCTCGAGGTGATATTACTTGAAGATAAAGATATGGCATCATTTTTCGATGAAGTATTAAAAAGGCAGGTAACTAACCATGAAACTTAAACTTACACCACAATGCGTATGGCACAAATGGTTTGCTTGGCATCCTGTTAGAATACAAGGTGATGAGCTTGTATGGCTTGAGTATGTGCAACGCTGGCATGCTAAAACTGCCGCTTGCCCTTTACAATATAGAGGTTTGCATGATGAAGATGTATAACAACTTTAAGTGTTCAAAGTCTAACGTGATATTTGAGAGGCTAATAGATAATAGTATCAAGGCGCTTGATTGTGACTGTGGTGCTGATGCCATCAGGACACTATCAGCACCTAAGTATTTTGGTAATAGCTGTGGTAAGTCTCCGTCAACTAGTAATAGGAAGGGTTAAGATGATTGCATATATATTATTAAGCTACGTGTTTATGTTTGTGTGGTGCGTTGTGGTGTTATTCATTAAAGACCTTGACACTAAAGAGGTGTTTAAGATTTGGGTATTATCACCTTTATCAATGCCTTTGATTTTAGTGTGTAAGTTTATTAACTGGTGATTGATATGAATGATTTTATGGACAAAGAACAGCGAATTGAACATATGTTATCTTGTGCCATTGACGAGATTCGCCGCCTTAATAAACAAATAGAAACTTATAGGTACGCCCTTGCTGAGTCTAACGAATGGTTAATTGCCAGTGAGGGTATAGACCTTTGTTATCATATGGATAGTGAGCCAAAGGATAAGCAGTTAGTTAGGGAGCTGTTAGATAACATTATCAGCGAGCCTAAACAGCGACAGGGTGAATAATATGGATACCTTTAAAGTTATTGCTGTACTTGTTGCGATTGCAATATTTACATGGGGGTTTTGGCCTAACAGGAAAGCCAACACTATTAAAAAGATAAGAATTAAAGCTTATTCAAGCAGGTATTACAGTTGGTTTGCTTTTGTTGATATGGAGCGTGAAGGTTTAGTTTAAACAACGTTAGCCGCACCATAGTTTAACTTCTTGCGCTTTTTCTTTAGTGGTGGCACGAACATCAGCATCATTAAAGAATCAGCCATACCGGGGGAGTCTATCCCTTGGCTTTTCATTTCCTGCTTATTCATTAATTGCTGTAATCCGTTGCTGTTATTCTTTCTTGGTATTCTACATAGCTCAGACCTTAGCGCTGGTATGCTTTCTATACCGTCACTATCAAAGCTTATCATCTCACTTGGGTCAACATATTCTCCTTTAACAACGCACCGGTAAGTGTTGTAGCATCTATCAGCTAACAGGATATAGTATTGCGCTCTGTTATTTTTAAATACTTCGGCGTTCGTTAGGTCGTTCTTCTTATCACCATAGCCTGATTGATATATTTTCTCTGCGTTGTCCTGCCCCTTACCAGATAGTGAACCCTTGAACATTTGATACTTAATACTTGTTCCATCTAGGTTATTAGATACTTGACGCTTAAGACCTGCACCCATTCCGTCACCATCCCACACAAACCAATCAGCTTTATGATCTCTTGCTAAATTAGTGGCCCAATCACAACCTACATCAATTTCACCCGTGTTCTTTTCGTAGATGTGTTGAACAATTGAGCCGTGACGCATAGCATAACCTTTGTTGTCGTTACCGGTATCGCTTGGGTCATGTGCTGCCACCCTTACACCTAGCGGTTTGAATACTTCTTTTAACTTATCTATCTTATGAGCATCTACGCAAGCATCGAACCATTCAGCTTTAATAATTGAATCCTCGACCTCATCATTAAACTTACCTTCCCATATCCAATCGTATTTGGCGCGTGATAGGTTATGATAATCCCATACCCTTAATGTTTCTTGCTCTGAATTCCACCACGGATTGTCTCGCCAGTTAACAACAATGATTAAATGTAGGTCATCTTCATAATAACCATTACGCTCTAGCTCTCTAAGGTATGGCACTATAAAACGCTGTGAGAATGGATCGGCACTTGATTGAGGGTTAGCACTAAACCAACACTCCGCGCCTGGGTTTCTTAGTATGGTAGGCAATAGTTTATCGATAGATGCTTGGCTCATTGTCTGAGCTTCTTCAAACCATGAATATTTATAGCCTTGAGCTGATTGAATAGAGTTAGGGTTTCTTGATGCCCCTTTGTACGAAGTTACCGCACCGTCTGGTGATATAATTCTTTTCTCTTGTACGTTCCAACCCTCAAGCATTAAACGGTCGTTAATTGAACCCTCGAATACTCTGTGTACTGAATCACTGATAGAGTCTTGAAATTCACGCAAGCAATATATATCTGCTTTCTCTGTTGCCATCTTAAAAGTTAAAGCGTCACCAATACCGATAGACTTACCTGAACCCCTACCGCCTATGGCTATTTTTAGTTGCTTCTTCTTTGTTATGAATGGTTCTAGCTTTTTATTAATCTTGAGGAGTGGCATTAATAAACTCTACTGTCCACTTACCGTCAGTCTTAAACGTTTCACCGTCAGCGTTTTTAATTTCTACTGATTTTTCATCAGGAAGGTATTTTTTAAGGAGCGCTAAACGTGTTGAAGTTGCTGAATTTAATCGAGATACCATGACACCATCAAGCTCTAATGCCTCATCCTCTAGTTTTTCAAGGTTATCAAAGATGTGCGATAGCTTACCCCTCTCGGCTAAGTATCGTTTTAATTCCTCTCTGTTTATCTCTCTTCGCTTTGCAGCGGTATTAGCTTTTGAAGCCATAGTGTCATTCCTATTAAGGTTCTTGACTGGTTAAAATTACTTTTTCTTTTTGTGCGTCTTGGTTCGTTGACCACGTTTAGGTTTTGTTTTATGTACCATGATTTATACCAGTGTAAATAATGTAGCTTGTACGTCCAGTGTAAATGTTTCAGTATCGGCCAATGTCAAGCTTGAGCCTCTATCATAAAAACTGATTAATGGGTCTGCTGGGCTTGTTGGCGTATCGTTATATAATACTACATATCTGAATGGGCCAATTGAGCCACCAGAAGCAGTAAATACAACATCAGCTGTTGGTACTAGTGAATATGTGCCGCTTGTTTGCGTTGAGCTTGTAATAGCCACTGCTGTGCCACCTGCTGTATATCCATTACCTGCCGCTATTTCAGTTAGGTTAGCTTTAACGCTATTTGTGGCTAATGGCGTGGTATTTGTTAGTAAAAACTTTAACGTGTTAGCGCTTAAGTCATGTACACCATTGGCTAAGTCTGCCACTGTTTGATTGAATTTCTGATAGCTTGCCATGTTATTTATCCGTCCAGTTAGTTATTACAGGTGTTTTATCACCCCATAAAGTAACAACGCTAGGCTTATCAGTCCAGATGTTACCAGTATTGCTAAATTCTATATCCGTTCCCTGTATTATATAACTTCCTGCTTCAATTGTCATACCCCTTGTAATTGCAAAGTTTATTGCAGTTCCAGTTAATGCGTATGAGTCTGTATTTACCTGTGTTTTTATTGCTGTTTGTATTAGTGTACCGGTTAATAAATACGAGCCTGGGTCTATTGTTATTGTTTGTGATGTAGGAGGATCGACAAGTATTATGTCTGTGCCGGTATAAGCGTAAGCGCCTGTTGATATAATCTCTCTATAATCTGCCTTAAGATTTACATCAGTACCAGTTAAAGAATAACTTCCGCTATCTAGTGTTACTGTTATACCGCTACCACCTATATCAATCCATGCGCTACCAGGCTCACCAAGTGCTGCTGTTGGCATGTTTACGCCTGTAGCATCATTCCCACTTATAGTATCGGTAATGACAGGTGTTCCGGCTGTGTGAACTGAATCGTTTGGCCTCCAATCGTTAGCTGTTCCGTTTGTTATGTATTCTATCTGACCTGATAAGGACACTTGCTGATCAAACCCACCTATGGCATTAGGGGTATATCCTAATGTTGATGATATAGTGCCTATTACAGCACCATCCAACCTAACCTCGTACGATGAAGAGCTAGTTCTATCTAACTCTAAAACAAACCAAACATTTAGCGCTGGCTGTGTGTATCCTGTCGATACTCTGTGGTTTTGAGTGCTATTCCCTAGCCTGACGTTAATGTCATTTGAGCCGACCTCTAACAATGACAAAAATCCATCATCACGACCTGTTAGTCTATAAGTTCCTGCGGCGTTACCTGAAAAGCCCCTAGCCCTTATTGTTAGCACTTCACCAACAGCCAAATCCATTTGACTATCCATCGCACAATAATCATCGTTACCATCGAATTCTAATACAATAGTCATGACGTGTAATTCTTAGGGTTTATATACCATTCGCTGTTGAGGTCGTCTTTCATGGTTTTATATTCGCTTACTTTTAACTCGTATGAGCTATAAAGGATTGCTTGAACGCATTGAGCAGGGTCAGGCTCACCCCTGCATAAATAAAGTAAATAGTTCTCAGCTTGGCATAGTGTTTTAGGTAGGGTTACATTTTCATTTTCATCAACAACATACCCGTCAATCTGGCGCTTTGTTCTGTCTAAGTTGAATATACCCTTATTAAATCGGGTGTTTAATTCTATTACTGAATCGGGAATAGTTGACATTAAGAGTATTAACCGGTTGTGTGCCATTGTATAACCCTTATTGTGATGTTATTTTTTAGAATCTTTCTTGAAGTCGCGATAGTGTTTGATAAATAATAGCGTGAGTATACCAAGGCCGATTATTTTACCAACTCCGTCAACTAAAGGTTCGCCCCAATCTAACCAGAAAGGACTTGAAAAGAATCCTGCTAATGCGATATGAGTTTTTGGGCTATTCGCTACGTCTGCCGCTATCTGCTTTAGTTCTTCGCTCATTGCTTTTTACTCGACGCTGTTTTACACATTGTATCACACGCTTTGTTGCTATTAAAACCATGTAAGAAAGCCAAAGGATGTTGGTTATTATCTCTACTGCTTCCATGTGTTAATAGTCTCATTGAGATAGCGATTAGTTGGATAATAATTATTATACCAGAAATAACGTTATATAAATCAGGTGAATAATAATTTACCCATAAGTAAAAGCCTAAAACGTTTACAGGGACTAGTACAAATGCGCAAATAGCAGCAATTTTATATTTGTATTGAAGGAACATGCCAGAAATGAGATTTAGCGCAGCCGTTAACGAGTAGTAAAATGTTGCACTTGTGTCAATTATGAATAGGCTATAAATTACTTTTGCTGAAATAAAAATAAAAGCGCCCTCTCGGGTCGCCTTATTAATTAATAGCAATACACAAATGAATAATATTGCCCAATCCATGTAAATCATTAGCTGGTTCTAGCTCTGGCGACAGCTCTAGCTTTTGCTAATTTCTTGGCTTTTTCTTTCACTTCATCTTCCTCGACTTGTGCCGCTGTGCGTCTTGGTCTTGTTTTTCCGTGTCCGCCTACTGTCATGGTGTTATTCCTTGGTTGGGTTGGTTTGGCTCTATTATATCACTATTTACCTTTGATTGTATTTGCATAGTTAACACCGAATGAGGCGCTTACTATTACACCGAATAAGGTTGTGATAGGTAAGAATAAATCAGTCCATTTACTTGTGGCTGCTGCTATTGCCTTTGCTTCACCATAGCCAAAGCTTTCGCATATTAGTAAGAATGCGGCCACGACTATATAAAATATATAAAGCCCGGTAACAGCCTTGGATAAATCACGCCTCATTATTCCATTAGGATCAAGCGCTTTAATCATAACAACTTTAGCCTCCGCGCTTTCTTGTTCTGTTTCTATCCACTCGGACGCGATGTTTTCAATTGATTTAATAACGCCAGCACCTGAGAATAAAGCCTTAATTGCACCAATCACATTAAACCCCTGTAAATTCGTTGTTGATAGTTAAATAATCCCAATCTTCTTCAATCCATTTGTTATCGTTCATAATTTAACCCTTATAAAGTTATAGCAATTTGAATGTGTGGTAAATCCCAACCGGTAAAGTCTGAGCTACCAAACTGGCCGCCCCAGTATAAATCAATTGTGATCTTACCTTCTTTCTTTAATCGATTTGCTGTGGACATTATAACACTTGCTACCATTGATAGGTGATGTACTGACCAGCTAGCCGCACCGTCAACGTAAGCGTAAAAATCTAAAGCCTTGCCTGATTGATGATAAGACTTATTTTCATAGCCGTCACACTGAGAAGCGCCCTCGTCACATAGTTGTTTTTGCCTTGCCGCTGTTCTTAATCCACCATCTCCGGGTATACCAAAATCGATAGGGCTGTTTTTAATTGCCTCTGTGAATATGATTATTAAATCAGGATGTACGCCTTGCATTCTTTTAACGCTGCTCTTGCTAAATTTATAACACATGTTCATTATCTCCATTGGTTAGAGCCGTCCTTGGCACTGGCTAGTTAAATCAATCCATCAAATCTTTATCGGGATCAACTGAGTTTTCAAGGTTCTTGCCGATAGTCTTGCAACTTTTAGCAATCGCGCTTTCTTCGTTTGTGATACTGCCGCCTAAAGTGACTGTATCTTTAACTATGGCAACGGGTAAATCTATTGCCACGCCCACTACTGCTTTCAATAAACTTCCAAACATAATTTTATTCTCCATTGGTTAGAGCGTCCTTGCTCAGTGCTAGTTAAAAAGGCGGTTCGTCGTTGTTATATACGGGTTGGTGCTGCGCTTGTGCTGGTGGTGGGTTATGAAATCCGCCTTGACCTTGTTGTTGATTAGGCTGTGCTTTCTGCTGAAAACCTGAACCTTGTTGCTGTGTGTTCTGATTATATTGCGGCGCTTGTTGTTGGCCCGTATAAGCATAACCAAGTTTAGCATCGAGTAATTCAATAGAATATTTGCCTTCATACTCTTGTATTAATTCACCGGTAGCAGTTAACTCAATAACAGCGTTTTCAATTAATACATCATTCATGTACTGAATTAATTTAGGGTTTCTAGCAAATAATACGGCGCTGTAATTGGTCCACTGTTTTTCTTTTGTTTTGGGATTGTAAACTTGTACGCCTAACCTAACGCCAAAGCCTGTTGATTCACCTGCCTGGAATTGGTTGGCTGATTTGTTAAGTTTACCGGTTATTACTGTTGTCATTTTTTACTCCTGATTAATAATTAATTGTTAGTTGTGGTAATAAGCCTTTAGCGGCTAGTCTAATAACATTCATTGCTACACCTGTGCTTATGTCGTTTTCTTCTAATACATCTAGTATCGCTCTATTTACCGACCTTACATGCTCCTTATTTGCTAGTCGTGCGCTTTCCTCGTTCTTTTCACGCTGTAAACTTTCAATAATTCCTTGCTTTTGTCGTTCCTCTGCTAAGACAACTTGTTGTGCTGCGTATTTATCTCGCTCAACTAATCTTAAAGCATCATCATCTAACTGTCTTTGTATCGCTTGTTGCTTGTCGAACTCATAAGTTTTATTGATCAACAATGCCATTTCATGATCACACTCTTTTTGTTCAGCATCAAGTATCGCTTGTTTACGTGCCTTTTCTTTATCAAGTATCTTTTTGCGCTCTATGGCGTAATCATCAATCAATACCTGAAAGGGTGAGTTAGCATCTTGTAAGCGTGATATTATTGCTTGTGCTTGCTTCTCAACTTCAACCTTATAATCTTTGGCTGAGTCAATACGAACCCTATCAATTTTTTTAAGTAGTCCAGATATAAACGCCGCCTTATCTTTTACATACTTTCTTTCTGGTGCGTTATCCATATCAACATAAAGGCCATCGTATTTTTTACCTTCTGTTTCTAGTGTGATCAAAGCGCTTTCAGTTGTTACGCTTTCAAATATTGTTATGTCCATTATGATTCCTTGGCTGTTGGATAAGCCCATTTAGGCAAGCTTGGTATTTGTGCTATTTTTCCGTTTTGCAGTTTCGACCATACGGTTGGCAGGTAATAAAGGTATCTACCAACACCCCATAATACAGCAGCACGTTTAAAGGCATCTGAGCCTTGGCCTTTTTCACCTTCAACCTGTGTCTCTCCTGCTACATTACTACGCCAAAGCCACTCACCGCCAATTTTAAGCCCTATCTCGCAACACCCCTTGAAAGGATATCTAACTTGCCAATCATCACCACAAACATCATCTAGGCGCTTCATAACATCACGAGCATCAATATAAGCTAGTGCTATTCCGCTTGTTGCCTCCCAAGGTTTACACCCTAGTTTTTTAGCGTTAGTTGAACCGACACGCCAGTGAATTACTTTAGGGTCAAATGGTTCTTTTAATTGTTGGGTTATAGTTAAATCAGACATTAGGAAATTGCTCCGATGATCTATGATCCGCTTTTGCTTCTTCTTCATACTGCTCTGGTGTCATGTTATTCATCAAGCATCACCTTAATTTTAGCTACTTTCTTGTCAATCAACGCTATAACCTGTGTTGTTGTTAAGCCTTGTCCTATCACCTCAATCAAAACATCTTGAAGTATTAAACACGCGCCTGATAAAACCATTGTGCGACCTGCTTTGTCGCCTGGTAAGTTTGCTTCATCCATTACATTCTCCCTTTAATTTCTTCTACATAGAATTTGTTAAGCTTAGTCATATCGCCTTGAATAGCCCATTGCATAGCCTCGCGCATATTTTCCTCATCAATAGAGTCTGTTATTTGATATAGCTCTACTAACTCGCCGCTTATATATGTTTGCTCATGCTCTTTTAATTCAGCCAAGTATTCATAAGCAACGTTTGATTTCATTTTATCCATTTTCGGCTTGCTCATTATTCATCATCCTCATCTGGTGCGTAATTTACGAAAGTGCAACCTTTATTATATTGATCATCACAACATAGGTTTCCCCAATCATCTGATTCCATTGTACTGCCGCACTTTGGACACTCGGCTTCTTCTGGTTCATTCCAAGGTAAGTGTGTTCCGTTGCCTTGGCAGTCCATCGGTAAGTTGTTATCAATCATTTCGTTTTACTCATTCGTTTAACTTGTACCAATCTTAATTTATAATTTGACATTGTGCAAGTATTAATTTAATATTATTTTAACTTAATCAAACAGGATATAAAAATGACAAACAAACAGTTAAGCAAATTAGTACAGGACGCAGCAAAAGCAAAGGGTTATCAAGGTATCATGGCGTTAACCGTTGATTCACCTATTAGCTATGAGCGCACCAGGAAGGTTTGGAACGGTGTTAAAGAGGCCAAGATTTTAGACTATATTGAGATTATGGATTTTCTTGGCTATAAACTTAAATTTATTATTAAAGGGGAATCATAATGAGCATAAATTCACTTCGCCCGGCTGAGCTAATCAGATTTAGAAAAATGCTGTCTGATGTTAAGAACGATACTAACGACTTAACATTTGATACTGTTAATCATAATGCTAACGCTAAAGCTTATAACTCAGTACGTGATAAAAAAGATGATGATTATATTGCCGGTTTAATGAAAGCTGATAATGATAGCGATATGCTGGCCGAACTTGAGCTGTTAGAAGAGGATTCGATTAATGGATGATTATGTATGCACTGTATGAATTATTGAGAAGGTAGAAAATGCCAGTTGATAGCTGGCTTTTTTGTGCGTGTTATCCTATGCCGTAATCATAAAATACATGACCAACAAACCCTTCGTGTTGAAATGTAGCGAGATAACTAAGATAAAAATCATTGCCAAAATCTTGACCTGTAGCGGCTATATAAATATTTACTGAACTATAAAGGCTAGTTTCTTTATCTATAATCGCCCATAAAACAAGGGAGCCATCTTGTACTTGTACATCAATAACCTCGCTTAAGTCTGGAATAGTTATAATTTGTGCATCAGTTAGGTTTAAATTGTATTTAAATACTTTCATCTTTGTATTCCTTATTGGGTGTTATTAAATATGTTTAAAATTAAATTCAAACCAAAATGTAACATTCGCTTGTGTTTCTTCTACCAATAAATACTTTTTAGCAAACTTATATTGTGTTGAATAATTATTTAATGAGTTAATGAAATCGCCAACAGTAGCCCTAAACGCTTCGATACTCATTGATGACTTCATTCGGTTACACTGTGGGCATGATGGAACTTTATTTGCTTCTGTGTCGTTCTCAGGATTTAAACAAGTACCATCGGGATTACGCCTAATAGGGTAGAAGTGGTCAGCGTGCCAGCCTTTACCAAGCATACAGCCACAATACCAACAATAGCCGCCTGACTTATCAAATATAACTTGCCGTTTGTTATTCATAATTGTTCCTTTGTTTATATTTTAAATGTTTCGGTCTATTTATTCGGGTGTATCCATAGACTGTGCATATGCCAGTATTTCATATTCCATAGATTCGATTGTTGATTCTAACTCTAAAACCTTTTCCTCTAAATAAGACTTTCTATTTAAGTCTGCAACAATATCGTGACTAAACATTGTGTGACCATCTTTTAAAATGTCACAATTTGGTGCTTCCGTATATTTATACATAATTACTTTCCTTTGTTTGTATTTGATTGTTTACTTGGGTCAATCGTTGTTACATCTGAGTGATGCAGCCACTCAGCACAACCTTTACCAGTAAAAACGTCAACGTATGCAACTTTATATCGGTATGGTTCAAAGTTGCTATAAAAGTCAGTCTTACTCACAAAATAAAGGCAATCATTACTTTTTTCAATACCTACTATTTTACCTTGATTGTATTGCCCGTCTGTTTTCTTGCTGCTTATGATCCAAACCTTTTTATTCATGTTCAACATAATTGTTCCTTTGTTTATATTTAGTTAATTAGATTTAGTTAAAATGGTATATCTGAACACCATTGAGTTACTTTCTCACCGGCTTTAGCTGGTTCAGCCCTTCGTCTTTGCTCTTTTATTGTTAGTCGATTATAGGCACAATGATAGTTATGAAGTTGCCCATCTTCATCGAGGTTATTTAAATCAAACTCAGACCAACCATTTTCATCATGGTGATTATACTTGTCGAAATATTCTTTTTCTTCTTCAAGGTCGCGCCAGTATGTTATCTGCCAAAACCAATTTCCATCTTCGTCTAATACTCTCATTGCTTGTAAATAGTTATAACCCCAATCTTGATGATGCTCACCACCTTGTAAGCTATCAACTATCCATTCAAACTTTAAATAAACCTTTCTGTATAACTTTGGTAGTTTCATTATTTTATCCTTTTAATTTAATAGTAGTCATTAGATACGTTTGTAAAATTTACCTTGTACCTCTTTCCTTTTATCTTCAATTTCAATAGATGCAGTTACAGGATCATCATAAGCCCCGAGGTCATAATTAACACCTTCATGTTTAAATCTACCAATCCACTTACCTGATTTTTTATGAAACATAACACCCCTAAAGCCCGAGGTATTGTTTTTATTTAAGCTGCTGTTTGCTCTGTTTTCACTAACAGTACACGGCCTTAAATTCCAAATGTAATTGCCTATTGATTTACCGTGTTTGTGATCAATAAATTTTGGCATGTAACCATAATGATATAAATAAATAAGTCGATGTATGTAGTATTGAACCTTATCAACTTGAACTATGTAATAGCCACCTGCGTTTAAGTTCCCTACTTTGGATCCAACCTTTCCTCTTGTGCCTAGTTTGATCCGCCAATAGAGATTACCTTGAACATATTTGAATACTTGCTTAACTCTTTCTTGTGTAATCATTATATTTTCCCCATAAGGTGACATTTAAGTACGTTGGTTGGTAAGCCAAGGTACCTCTATATAATTTATAATAACTAATCAATTACAAACAACTTTATCGAGCAAATTTTAACGTCTTATCAGGACGGGTAACATTAATGAGCTTCTTGTTTTGTTAATGCAGCTTCAACATCTGCTTATCTCTATAATGATCTTGCCAACACATACTCGTTTATCCACCACTACCCATAGTTACTTAGGGGTTAGGCTCCCGTACTTCTCACGTAATGCTTCACAGCAGAGGCGGTCGCGTCCTTACGACTAGGAGGTTGTTTGTTCGATTGTTTGAAGTGGAGAAAGAAAGGCAATAAAAAAGGCTTAGTAGGAATCTCTGGTGGTGAGGGTTAACCTAATAACCCCAGAAATTCTTACTAAACCTTATCTATTATTCAGTCACCACAACTAAACAACAATTTACATGTACTATTGTACGCTATTTATCCTTATTTTCAACTAGTTTAATCGTTGTTTCAAATGGCAGCTCTAACCCCATAGTCATATGACCGCCGAATACATTCATTAAATCCCATAGTTGCCACTTAGAAAAACCATCATCATCAACACCTTTTCCTATGAATGGTGTTGTATGGTTGGGATAACCAAGTTGCCTTTCTTTGTGCTGCTCTTTCATTATGGCTATGCCTGTATCTGTTAACTTAACGTATACAGGGTAATTGATATTATATTCTTTTAATTCGTTACTCATTGCTTACTCTCCTTAACTTCAACTTTTTCAAATAAAGTATCAACCATACTTGCTATTGCTTTATAAGCTTCACGGTATACCTTCTGGTCAACACCGTATTCATCATCGACCATTACGTCATGTAGAATAGGAATTATCATTCTTACCTTGGCTAGGTTGGTTGCTGTTATGTATTCTTGTTCATTCATTCTGCTTTACTCCTTATGTTAGTTAATTAATCTTCTACAGCAAGTAATTCAGCAGCTATTGATATCAAATCTGTAGCTAATTCCTTTGCTTGCTTCGCGTCAAGCGTTCCTGTTTCAATATCGTCAACCTTAACTTCTACAAGTTTAGATGTTATCCAGTGTAAATTAAATTTCATTCTTTCTATCTCCTTAGTTAGTTAATTAAATATCCCACTCGCACAACGCATGTTCACAAGCATCACTTAAATCTCTAAGCGTAAAGCCCTTTACAGCCATTTCATTTACCAATGCGACTACACACTCAAGCTCAAGGCCATGTACCTTAGCCTTATCTAGCATTGTTGATATGATTATCATTTCTTCCATTTTTACTCTCCGTTGTTGTTAGTCATTAAACAATAGCAAATGATTCTTGACTTGTCTAATACTTTCTATTATATTTGATAGCGTAACTATTAACACAAAGGAAAACATACATATGACACGCAAAACAAAGATAAGTTGTGACGTAACACGAGAGGCAGATAACATGCTTAAGGCTTACTGTTTGAAACATGAGCGCTCTAAAGGCTATCTAATAGAGAAGATGATTAGAAAGTTTTGCGGTGAAGTAGAAGCAGTTACAGAGCCAACCACAACAACCAAGGGTGCAATGAATTCAGCTAAACGCTCTAAGCCTAAAAAGGCAGCATCATACCCTAGTAACCTAGATGAGCAGTTTGAAATACTGTGGGATACAAAAGGCAAGAAGGGCGCTAAAAATGGAACAAGGGGAGCTTATGAGATATTTAAAAAGCTAGCTGCTAATGTTGATGATGATACCTGTGAAACTTTTACTAAAATGTTAATAGATGACATCAACAAAAATAGTGGTGAGTGTGGCTATCCTGAAATGCACCTTACTTCATATCTTAATCAACAACGTTGGGATAAATAATGGCTAGCATGAATGAACTGGTTGCTGGTGTAAAAGTTGGCAAAGGCAGAAGCGACAAGGCTAAAGAATATGCTCATGCTATGGAATGGCCTAAATGCTCACACAATGGTTGCCCTCTACCTACTACTATTAAAGCTGAAACTGTTACATGCGGCTATCACTATAGGGAGCATGGTTTAAACGCTGAGTGTATCACTGAGGCTATTATTGAGCATCAAGGCTTTCTAGTTAAATACAATCAAATGATTTATTGGAATACTCGCCAATGGAAAGAAAAACGCGCTCAAATAATGGGTTGGCCTGTGCTACCTGCCACCGAAGCTGAAATGAATTACCCTAACAGTTATTTAACGAGATTATATGATTGGATTGGTAAAAGCATAGTAAAGAGAACCGCAGAAATTTACGCAGATAAAAATTAACAACAAGTAAGGGTTTAAAAATGAATACATTGAATCAAGCAAAGAACCTTATTAAGCAGTTAACATCATTCAAGCCTGAGTTGGTTATTGCTAGCACTGGTAGTTGCTACATTCACTTAACAGGCAGCAAGGTTAAGTGTATTCGTGTTGCTAATCATACCGGCCATAAAGAGAAACCTAAAACTTGGCAATTAAGATGTGATGTTAGTAGTTCAAGAAAAAGCACAAACAGAATTTACAATGATATTAATAGACTGGTATCAGATTTAGTTTAAACAAACGCAGATTAAATAAGGATAACTAATGAATAATAAAACAGTATGGGTTGTTCACTTCGACGCACAAAACACAAGTGTTGTTGAGGGCGTATATTCCAAAAAGGAAGATGCAGAAGAAGCAGCAGGGGAATATAGCGAAATAAGCGAGATGGAATTAATTAAATAAAGGAACATAACAATGAACATAGTAATTGAAAATGATAACACCATAACGGCTTATGTAAGTATAAATGGAAGGGATGTTGATATTATACATCTTGCTAAATACCGCGACAATGAGTTTTCGGTTGGTTCGTCTACTTGCCTACCTAGCAATATAAACAAGGCTAGGGTTTATTTAAAGGCAATGAACGCAGCCTTTGAGGCTATGGATGATTTAACTGCTGATGATATAAAGGAATAACTATGCACTACGATAAAGAAAGAGAGGCAGAGCTTGAACAAAAAAAGTATTCAATAATTTACGCTGATCCACCTTGGCAGTTTAGCAACAAGAAAACCGGTGGCTCTATGAAGTCAGGCGCAGCACATCAATATTTAACTACTGGTATTGAAGGTTTAAAGGTTATGGACGTTAACGCTATAACAGAAGATAACGCCGTTTTATTCATGTGGTACGTTGGCGCTATGCCACAAGAAGCGATCGATCTTGTTCATGCATGGGGTTTTACTATTAAAAACATGAATGGCTTTGTTTGGAATAAATTAACACAGAACAATAAACCTCATTTTGGTATGGGCTTTTATACTCGCGCCGGTAGTGAGTCGGTGATCATTGCCACCAAAGGCAAATTTAAACCAGCATCACACAGCGTAAGAGCGGTATTTAACGCTTATAGTCAGATTCAATTTGAAGGTAAGGCGCTTGTACACTCAAGAAAGCCCGAACAGGTTAGAGATTTAATTGTTGAGTTGTGTGGTGATTTGCCACGGCTTGAGATGTTCGCAAGGGGTCAAGCTTATGGCTGGGATGTATTCGGCAATGAAGTGCCATGCTCAATTAATATTAAGGATAAATAACCATGAACATAGAAGAAGCCCTAAAAAAAATTGATGAGCTAAACGAAACTGTCGAAGAGCTAAAGCAGGAGGTTGAAGAAAAAACAGAAGAGGTAACTGATACCTTTGAAAATATAACGGAGCATTACAGCGATAGCTTAGATATTGAAGGCCAAGAGAAGCAAGCAGAGCAATCATTTTATGCTGGATACAAAGCCGGTGCCAATAGCGAGTTTGTTTTACAGGCATGGCTTAACCATAAAATAGAGGCGAGGTTATGACACCTAACGATTTGATTTATGACTCAGTATACAAGCGATGCTTAGCGGCAGGATGTATAGATAGAGTAGCGAAAGACGCGGCGGTATCTGCATTGCAGAAGTTTAAGAATAACCAATTCACAAAGGCAGCGAAACTTGTTGATCAAGCTGTTACCGATGCCAAGAAGCTAATTATTAAAAAGAGGCGCAAATAACCATGAACATAGTAACAAGCTCAATTAAACCTTTTGCAGTCGGGATAGCCAAATCACACAAGGTTAGTGAGGCAAGTTTAAGGTCTGTTTATAAGGCTATATCGAACGGATTTAATGCGACCAATAATAGCATTTCAAGGATTACGGGGTTAAGTGTTAGCTCTGTAATTAGGGCTACAAGTGAATTATTTAATCTTGGCAACCTATCCAGGATACAAATAACAGAAGGTCAAGACCGTTATTGCTGGGGTTATACAGCGATTAAACCGTTAAGGGGTGACTTATGAGACGCATAGATAAGCATGATAATAATTCAACAGCCAGACGAAAAGAGTTTACTTATGGTGTGGCATCCACTTTGATGTCAGTAGCTTTTATATGGTGCATATTGTGAACGAGTTAGAAAGGCGTATCGAGATATTAGAAAAGCAGCTCAAGGAGAAGGAGGTTGAATTAAGGCTTGCCGACCAAATTAACTTTGATGAAATTGCAGAGTGTAGGTTTTATAATTGGTTGCTGATTGGCTTGGTTATCTCAATGGTAATATTCTCATCTACAAAATGCTATCACCTAGTTTTATAGTATCGCTTGAGCATGTGATTTTAACCTTTTTGCAGTCGTCACAAACAATCTCACAACCTTCTTTGGTAACTGTGCAAGATGTAAGCAGAACGACTAAAACCCCAATTAAGAGGCGTTTACTGGATAGCATCGTCTAAACCTGTGATGGTAAAGGAGCTGGAGGACAAATAGGCGGTAGGTATGGTGGCCTGTAGCCTTTTACAACTAACATGATTGGTCATTTGTTTGTTCATTGATTGATAAGTAAGCGTATTTTAACATAAACATGAATTAATTGATATTAGCTCAACTGGTCGGATATGTATAACGGGTATTGTGGGTTATAGTGGTTTTGAAATTAATTAACAGGAAATTGAAATGAATGAAAAGTTAGCTAAATTTGTATTAGGGGTTGTGGCGCTGATTGTCGCAATATTAGGTAACGGCTATGCAACCATGACTCTTTGGGGTTGGTTTATATCACCTACATTTGATTTGTCAGTATTGAGCTTTTCAGAGTCGATAGGTCTTAGTGTTTTCGTTACTTACTGCACATACCACCCGTTATTTATTAAGGATGAGTTTAAAGATAGTTTTGGCGAACAACTTCTTCACTGTGTATTTAGACCTTTAGCTGTTTTAGCTATTGCTTTCATATATTTAAAAGTATTTTTCTAAGGATAATCATGGCAACTACATCAGACGGGTTAAAAGCTCTACTCAAAAGAAAAGGCATTAGCCCGACTGGTGATAGAGCTACGGATTTAGAGCTAGCCAGAAAGGTTATGCCACCAAGTTATAAACAGGTTAAGCAATGAAAGGATTATCTAATGAATAGAACAATTAAGTTTCGAGCATGGGACACCAAAAGAAATATTATGCTTAATGGTGTTAGCGTTAATGATGGCAAGGCAGTTGAAAAGGGCTACCAGTGGGTAACTCAACCCACAAGCGCAGCATACCTAAGATTAATGCAATTCACTGGCTTAACCGATAAGAACGGCGTTGATATTTATGAGGGCGATATTGTTAGCAGTAGAAACAATTGCATGTATGACGATGGGCGATCAAATAATGAGGTTGTTTTTATTCACGATGCTTTTTGTGTTAACGGAAACTCTCTGTATATGATTATAGATTCGTTTGATGCTGAGGTTATCGGTAATATTTATGAAAATAAGGATTTATTAAATGGGCAGCAATAAAAATCCGAGAGTTGTATTTAATTGCGACAACTGTGGGGAAGAATCAAGCGACAAGGCATCTCATTACAAAAGAAAGAAAAGACATTTTTGTAATCAGTCTTGTTATTCAGGCTTTAGAGCTAACAAGCTACCTATCGAGGAGCAGAACGCATACAAGGGTGGCGGCATGAGTGATAAAGATAAATCTATAAGAATAAAAGCTAGAAGTTGCCTTAATCATGCTGTCAGAGATAATAAGATTAAAAGGCTTCCTTGTGAGGTTTGCGGTGATTCTAAATCAGAAGCTCATCATCATGATTACAGTAAGCCGTTAGATGTAAATTGGCTGTGTGATACTCACCACCACGAAGAACACAAAAGAATCAACCAAAACCCTGAGTTGTTAAAGTGATTAATTACAACGACTCAGAAGTGGCGCTTAACTTTCTTGTTAATACAGACATCGAAGCAGCTAGGGCAAAGTGTTTATATGATGGATTACTCCTACAAAAGAAAACTGTTAGAGCTATTCAGTTCTTAAACTCATCAGGAAGCGCCGCAGAACGAACAGAAAAAGCATTGGCCAGTGAAGAGTATAAGTTGCACTTAAAAAAGATTGAAGATGCTCAGATTGAATTTGAGACGTTTAGAAATCAACGGGGTAGTAACGCTTTAATTATTGATATGTGGCGCTCTGTTAATAGCAATCAAAAGAAAGGCAACATCTAATGAAACATCTAATCAAAGAGTTTAAGTATCGATTAAAAACCGAACTATGGGCGCAAGTGTTAATGGTTCTTGCTGGTAGTGTTGTTGTTGCTTCTGCAATGTATAGCGCTCATTTGTATAATGTTAATTTTGTTTATTAGGGGTAGGTTATGATTAAAGGTAAATTTTTCTATAATTACACAGCACAAAAGGCAGATTCTTATGATAAATTTTCCTATGGAATTATCGAAGTAGGCTGTGATGATTCAAAAGACTTGATAGATGAAGCGTTTAAAGAAATAAAAAAGGCATCAAGGGATAATTATCCAGACGCTGATAATATTAATTTTACAGCATTTAATAAGCTTTAAATAAGGCGAACAACAATGATTAGAATGTCAGCAAACGAGGTTAAACAATGCGGTAAGTGTGGTAATGATATATACACGCATGAGCCTAGAGATAACCGCGACAATGGTCATACAGTACATTTGCGAGGCCAGTGCCCTAATGTAATGGATAGGCCACCTGGAACAAGTAATCCTGTGCCGGGTGTTGATAGTGTAAAGGCTGATAATATAAAACTGCTCAAGTTTATCGGTACTATGATTTTAATTGTAATATTTTTGCTATGGGCAAGGGGTTAAATGATGGCCAATAATTACGTGTTTGCTTTGTATGAAGTACATCATATTGAAGGCGCTCACATGCACAGCTTGTTTACAACAAGAAAGGCAGCGCTAAAGTCTGGTTTGGAGTTAAAAAGAAAACGAGTACAAGAGGCTTTAGATGATTATAGGCTTTTAGGGATGAAGGAGGCCGAATACCTTTACAGGAATTGCTGGTCTGGTATTAGTGTTTGCGTTGAAAAAGAAAGAGTTTACTAATGCACATAACTATTAAGCACGGCAAGTACAACGTATTTACAAGCAAGGCGACATCAAGGGATTGTATGCCGATACAAATATTTTATACTATGGGGGATTTGAAAGCATGGCTAAAAGAAAACAAACACTGATAACTAAGTCTGCAAGGGGTGAGTATTGCACATTAATACTTGGCAACTGCTCCGATGATGACACCGTTGTATTGTGCCACATTGGAAAGAATAGAGGTATGGCTTACAAGTGTAGCGACCACTTTGCTGTATATGCTTGCTCTAATTGTCACGATATTATTGATGGCCGTGCTGAACCCATGTATGGCTGGGATATGGTAGACAGTGCAAAGCTTACAGCGCTTGAGCGAACTCAACAGAAGTTAATTGATAAAGGTTTATTGGTGATAGCATGAGGATAGACATCAAACCTCTATCAGTAAACCAAGCTTGGAAGGGTAGAAGATTCAAAACAAAAGCTTATGATAAATATATCCGTGATGTTATGCACTTATTATCACCGCTTAAAGTGTCAAACGATAAGCTAGAGTTAGAAATTACCTTCGGGCTATCCAATCGTGCGGCTGATATTGATAACCCGTTAAAATGCTTTATAGACGTTTTACAGAAAAAGTATAACTTTGATGATAAAATGATTTATAGGCTTATAGTTAATAAAAGCATTACTAAAAAGGGTGGTGAGTTTATTGAATTTAAATTAAAGGAGCTAAACCATGAGTGATTTAACCCCTCCCGATTGGTATGTTTACTACTGCTTTATTTGTGGCTGCAATGGTGAAATACCTATGCCGTTTAATTACCTAAAGAGTAAGACGATATAGAACCAGTGCCAGCCGTAGCGGTAAAGCTAAATAGTACCGATGTACCGGTTATAACTGTGGTTATTTCCAATATACTACCATCGTCTGCTGTGGCTGATTCTCTATAATCTGCACCGGTTAAGCGTAAGTCTCTTAGGTTTAACCTTACTGGGTATCTATGAGCGCTACTGCTATGAGTCATAATTACAGTAATGAACTGATAAGGATTATCTCCATTAGTTCCTGCTATGTCATAGGTAAAGCTTGAACCACCTACCGCCGTATTAGGTCTATCAGTCAACACATTATATATGTCAATATCAGTTACCCAACCGGACGGGGCAAAGTTATCTTTAAAGGTAAAACGTGCTGGTTTAGATAGCGTCACCTTTCCAGAATAAGGGGTAAATGTACCGGTAGCTGCTGAAAAATCACAATCACGTACATCTAATTCATTCCATAAACCTTCATTTGGTGATAGTTGCGAGATAAAAATTGTACTGTTAAGGCTATCAACACATTCCATGTCTCTAATTTTGATTTTCTTAAGTGGTCTAGTTTGTGGAGCAACACCGCCTCGCCTAGCTAAGAATGTAACATTTTTATATCTACCACCATTTAAATTAACTTGGCCTGTCTCATTAAGAGCAACCATGAATATAGCGTTTTCAAGATATCCACAATTGATATCGACTAAGTTACAATCTATAACATTGACAAGTGTGCCTAGTGAGCCAAGATTTAAAACAGCATCACCAAGGGTTACACTTACATAATCTAAGTCTTGAACTAGTATTGATTCGCCCACAGTACCGTTACGGGTAGCGCCGCTTAACCTTCCGATATTGATAGATGCAGAGTTAACCTCTCCCTCAGTGCCTTTCATTGTCACGGCTCTATCATCATAGTTACTAATGTAATCTATGTTTATTTTAGAGTTTATACCTAGCCCATCAAAAGCCAGTGCATTATGATCACACTCAGTTACACCGCCCGTACCAGTTACAGAGCAATTATCACCATGAAAGAAAGCAATTACGTTGTTATTATGTGGCTGTGAATGAATAGCGTTAAATTCAGTGCCTACCTCGCCATCTAAAATATAATTAGCATCATTTACTGGGTCGCCTGTTAAAGTATTATTAGGCCCCTCTGGTAATGGGTCAACATAACTTACAAAACCGAACATGTGACCGGCTTGCATTAGTCCAGGGTGATTTGGTGGATCGTCATATCTACCTTTAATCCTACAGCCCATTAAATGTCTAACTGTAATATCACTACGACCTACATTTACAGAACCAACAATCCAGATTAATTCGTCTTTAGGTGCAAATGTAAAATCATTTTTATCAGTATTGTTAAGCATTACCTCATAGGCTTTTCTGTTTACAAATGCCTCATTGAACACATAAGAGCTATTTGTTATTACACCATACCAATCATCAATAACTGTTTTATCTACCAATCTACGCCATACTCCTGTGCCTACCGGTGAAGTATCGCCGTTATACCAAACATAAATAGATGCCTGACTGCTAATAGTGTAAAAAGTAACATCTGGATCAATTGTTAAACCACCATCATGCTCTGTTTTTACTCCGTCAGCATCCCAGTAAAATTTACCGCCACCTACACCAGTTGCTAGATAACCTGTAATAGATGCTTTCTTACCATCAGGAAAGGTTATTGTGCTATCAATCAAGTCTTGCATTGTGTCGAATTCATAAGACTGTGATAAGTCAGCTATTAGGTCAGTAGCTATAGTGTCATTTAAGATCTCTAAGGTTACAGCGCCAGTGATATTGTCAGCAACTTGTTCAGCGTTAGTTGTATTATTTGCATCCGCCTCGGCTTCTGTAGGAAACAAAAATAAATCATAAGCAGAGTCAATATACGGAATAACGAGCGCACCGCCAGCAGATTCTAAAAATCCATCCTTGTTAACTTCTAACTTAGCAACCTGTGTGCCTCCGTCAGACTCTAGTGCCATTGGCAAAGGGGTTGTTTCGCCCTGCTCGTAAGCTTTAAGCCAATAGTTTTTAAATCCATCGTAATTAATTGCTACAAACGAAATCGGTGAAAATGCCATCTTATTTTTGCTCCTGTTCTTGGCTGAATAAATAGCCTAATAAGCCGCCTTGTAATGCTGCTCTGTCGTTGTCAGTTAAGGTGTTAACCCACTCTTGATATCGTTTTGATTTCATTAATTTTGACTCTGCATCTAATAGTTTTTGTGAGGCTTTATTACCATCAACAACACCGTCTTTAACTGATTGCCTAATAACATTCTGAAATTGTGATGTACTCATTAAATCAGACGCCTTTCTTGAGCTATCAGTTGTTTGTTTTAGGAACTGCTCAACAGCACCGCTAGCCATTACCGAAGCTGTTGGGCTACCTGTTGCAAAAGCTACGACTGTTGGCACTGTACGGCCTACCATCTTGCGAACAAAGCCAGTTTCATTGTTAAACATTGCGTTTATTCTACCCGTTGGCGTTGTCTGGCCTAATGCACGGCTAATACCTCTTGATACTTCAAAAAGATTATCAATAGCTTTTTTACTTTCAGGCGGTAAAGCATCAAACAAAGCCTTACTTGCAGCAGGGGAGCGTTTTATAGTTTGATACCACTTAGTAAAGCTTGTTGGGCTTAACTGTTGCTGATTGACACCAGTACCTTTAAATACATCATTCATGGCAGATAAAACAACCTCGCCACGCTTTTGTTTAGGTATTGCACGAATAACTTGATTGAATTTATCAACCTCGCCTTTCTGTAGGTTTTTAACAACACCAGCAACATTAACATTAAGTGCCTGATTTAAATCTTTACCTAATAAAGTGACTAAATTATCTTCTATTTGCTTACGTTGTCTAACTAAACCTTTAGCTGTATCACTAAGTGCTAAAGCATCACCACCAGAGTTTGTTGCTATATCGTCCATATCTCTAGACAATCGAGCATACAAAGCCTTATTTAAGCCTGTTTCAACGTCTTTAAATTGGCCGCTACCCTTTCCTATTGCTTGGCCTATTTCTTTCCTTACGATGTCAATGCGGCCTAGTGTTGGGTTTATTGTCTCGGTTGTTCCTGTTGATGTTCTTGCACCCGTAGCAGGATTAACAGTAACCTTACCTTTAGTTGTTTTGGTTTTAGGCTTTAACTGCGTCAACATTTTAGATAACTTAGGTGAAAGCTTATCCTGTCTTTGTAACTGCTCTAAAAAAGAAACAGTTGCAGCAGGATTAAACCTACTTTCTTGCGGTAGCACTTGCTTTAATGAACTATAAGCCTCATCAGCCTGTTCAAATAAATTATCAACAGTCCTTAATGAATCCGCTTTAAAGTCTAAACCTAATTGAGCCTTGTCTAGTGTGCCGCCATATTGAGTTATTAAATTATCGGCAATTTGACTTGTCTCATTTATAAAAGTTCTAGCTTGCACATCTAAAACACTACCTGGTACTTTCTGCAAAGCGCCCGATACATCTCTAAACTGTGGGTTTTTACTAGTGAATGCGGCTAATGGCTCTGTGCTTATTCCTAACTCATCAGCAGCAGCAAAGAATTTTGGATCAGCTTGCACAATATCCGCTATTTCTTTAGGTGTTCCGCGCTGTATTGTGTCTGCAATATCTTGAAGCCCTGCATCGGTAACAGTTCCTGACTCTATGGCATCAATTGCTTTTTGTGCTGTATCTGTTCTGGTTTCCGCTTTAGCTACTTTGGTTGCACCTATTGCGCGACCTAATAAACCACCTGCCGCTTCTTCAAGTAATACGGGCGCAGTTTCAAATGCTGTAGCTATTGCAGGGCTTCCAGTAACATCAAAAGCCTGTTGACCTGCTGACCTTCCTAAGCCTTGCTCCCTAACCGACCGAACGGTTTGTTTTGCACCGGCTAAATCTGTTGGCCTTAATGCTAACTGAGCTAAACCAGCAGTACCGGCAACAGCAGGACGTATAATATTTTCATCAACGGCTTGTATTGCGCCGCCAACCGTTTCAAGTCCTCGCCTACCTGCTTCTGTTTCTGGTGCGAATTGTTCAGACACACCTTGTTGAACTGCTCTAACAGCGTTAGCAGCAGAATCAAGATCGCCTGTTCTTATTAGTTCAGCAATACCAGACAAGCCAGAGCCAACAAAACCAGCAAGACCAGCGCCTATTGATCCAAGTGGTTCGATTATAGCGTCAGTTATTCCACCTTGCTTTTGAGCTATCAAAGCATCAATATCGGCTATGCGTTGTCTTTTTGCTATCTCTGCATCTATTTCTTGAACAGTTGCCATTATTGACCGCCTAATCGGTTACGTTCTGCTATTAATTCTTCTATGGATAGATTAGATAAATCAGCAGGGGGTGCAGCTACTTGTGTTGATTGTGGTACACCCAAGTTAACGCCAGTTTCTTGTTGTTGTAAGTTTTGAAGCCTTTGCTGTGCTGCTAATATGTTTCTTTCTTTCTGCTCAATAAATGAAGTTAATTGCTCTACTTTTTGAGTAGGGCTAGCATCTGGATCAACTAGTGAAGCTTCAAGTCTTTTACCTTCGCCCTCTGTAAATGCAGAGCCAAAGGTTTCTTTTAATAATGGCAGCACCTGATTAGATACTATGGCAATCAATTTAGCTCTTGCGTTTGCGCCTTTAGTTGAGCCAAAACCACTTTCTTTAAGTGCAAAATCAAAAGCGCGACCACCTATGGTACTGGTAGCCATAAAAGCTAAGTCTTTTAATTGTGAAATTGTTTCTTTTAATGTTGGTAATGTTGCCTCCATTCTAGCTAGATCACTAAGAGCCTCACCTTGTTGAGATGCTTGTCTTTCGGCTTCTTTTACTAGTCTAGAAATCTGCGGTTTAAATAACTTTTGCTGCGTTAATTTAGCGCTCTCTACTGCTGATGCTTCTGCACCTTTTTGTTTTGCTATTAATGCAGCAAGCTCTTTATCTTTTGCGATTCTCTCATCTTTAGTTAGTGAGGCTTTCGCTGTCAACCCTAAAGCAATTGATGCAGCCCGACCCTCTACAGTTTCAAGGTTTGGATCAGCTTTAACTGCTGCAACATTCGCATTAAAATCACGTTGACCTACTGATTGCTGAACACTACCACTCAAGGTTGAGTTAACCTCTTGCGCTAACATCGCTAAACCTTCGGGTGTTTGTATTTGTGCTAAATCATCATCAACACCGGCAGTAGGTAAACCAAGTTCGGTTAACCTTTCTTTGTTGCGCTGTAATTGCTGTTGTAATGCAGGAAGATTATTAGAATCTAACAAAGGCTTTAACGAGCTAGCATAACCCTGTGCAATACTTTGTGCTTGAGTTTGCTGTCTTAATTGTTGAGCTTGAGGCGTGTTTGCTTCTGTTTGTTGCTGCTCTAATGCAGTATTCCGTATTTGCTGACCTCTTAACTGCTCATCTGATACTTTTCTATTCTGCCTAGCAAGTAAAGCATTGTTAAACATATTAAGCACGTTAGCGTTATCTGTTGCACCTATGCTTTGTAGTATTCTATGATCAATAGCCATTACACGCCCACCATACTATAATTAACTTTCATAAATCCATGCTCATAACTCACCGCTTCGGGCATTTTACTTAAGACTTCATCAGCCATAACACCTTGGCTTGAGCCGGTTAAATAAAGCGTTCTAGCTAAATCGTTCCAATCCCATGACCACAATGTAAAGCCGTTTTTCTCACCTATAATTTTCTTATTTGTTTTAAGTTTAGGGTCTGAGAATGCGCTTGCCACGGTAATAGCTAGTTGTTGGTTGTTTGCTCTTTGCTGCTGATTAATGGCATTGTTTTGTGCTGTAGCTGCTGCTTGCACATTGCCGCTATCTTGAATCAATCCAGATAAACCAGAACCAAGACCAAGCGCCGCGTTTGATTGCGCTCTTGATGTTCCTGAGCCAAAATTAAGCAAGTCCACAATACTGCCTTTCTGTCCTTGGATTAATGGAGCGGCTGAAAGTAGAACGTTGTTAGATAAATCCTCGAATGTATCACCGGCACTTAAACGGCTTCGTGATGCTGCGAATTGATTAGTTTGTCTATTGGCGTTATCTAAACTCAATTGAAATAAAGGATTGTTTTGCAAGAAATCAAATTGTGCTTGAGGGTCTGTTAAGAAACCTGCTTGATCAACACCTTGCTGACCAACACCGGCAAACGGTTCAAGAAACCCTTGGGCTATACCAGTTGAACGCCTAAGTTCTTGCTGTGCGGAGTCTAAAGCCGATAACTGCTCGGCTTCTGCTTCTTCAAGCGCTGATTGTTCTTCTCTTTTTTTAGTTGTTCCTGCAAAGTCTAATGGATCTAAAGCAGACTCAAACGAGCCTAACTCGTTAATTCCTGCTTTTTTAAGGGCTTTGTTTATACCTAACTTATCAGCAGCCTTTTTTGTTAAGTCCATGCCTAGCTTGCCGCTAATTAAATCACCTAAAAAACTCATAAAAACCTCACTAAATAAAACCTTGTTGCGATATAAACATTTAATACCGTTGATTATACTAAATTCTAGCTTAATACTCTACCTGACACCGTAAAGTACAGGCTATTGAGCGCTGATGACTCAACCTGTAATGAACCACCTTTGGGTATAACTTGATTTACTATGCCAATACCTAGTTTGTTTTCACCCCATGTAACTATTGTAAATGGAATGATAGGCGATAAAATTCCTGTTGATGATTGTATGTAAGCCTTATAACTCGCGTCAACATTTGAGTTATTAGTCACCGTAAATGAGTCAATAACGACATCGTTAACAGCGTCCACCGTTCTAGCCTCTTGAGGCGTATCAACAAACGTATTTAAAAAGTTATCAACTAGTTGTGAAGATGCCATTATTAACCCTTATCTAGCTTGAACAGCGAAAGAGCTGTCTAACTCTGCTGTGACATTGTTAGTTGCGCCAATGTTAGCCACTTGAAAAAATACATAATCATTTTTGTTTAGTGTAATATTGTCGAAATAAACATAGTAGCCAATATTTCGACCACCGGCTAAATTATTAATAACCCTAGATTGTACCTTTTGATCTTCAAAGGATGTGCTAGAAAACCTAAACACTACTGCTTTTAAGTTAACAACATCATTAGCTGAACCCTCTATAACAATTTGACCACCTATTTGATATTCTCTTGGCGAGTCTCCTAAATGCCTTAACTGACCGCTTGCAGGTGAGTCGAAGTGGGTTAACTCTGTTGCTGTAAATGTACCAGCCAAATCAACATAAACGCCATCACTAACAATTGTTGTTGCTACCTCAACCGTTAAAATAGTCTCACCACCTACAAAAGTATTGTCTATGCCGTTGTTTCCCATCCATTCACACACTAAAGCGCTTGCCGCTATGTTAGGTATTATATTTGAATCTGTTGCATCAAACACGCCATCCCTTGTAATTAAACAACCATCTAACTGAAGCGTTGACGGATTAACAAAGTTAGATGCAGAAAAGTCAATAAATGAAGCGCTTGCAGGTAAATCAATGTTTTGATTACTTCTAAAGCGTGATGCCATACTAAAGCCAGCACCGGCACTGAACAAAGAATAAGCGCCATCATCTAGGTTTCTAACTATTGACGTATCAATAAAGTAACCACCTACCCAAGTTCCGATAAGTGTTAACTCAGGCTTGCCACCGAAGCGACCAGTACCAACCTCTAATCCTTGCCTGTAATTAGTGATGGATCCAAGTGATGAGCAATTATTATAATTAACGCGAGAGAATTCAAAAGCATTAAAGCCTGTTGCATCAGTAATATTGTAAACTTGTGATCCTGTGCCTGTTATTTCAACGGCATAATCCATACCTAGAATGTTGCCGCTACCACCTACTGGAGATGTAAATAATGTATAACCAATATCTGAGCAAATTATTTTTGATATATCAAAAGTAGAACCGCCAATACTTACACCTCCGGCTGGTACTTCTATGTTTAAACCTGTGCCGGTGAAGTCAACAATACCATCAAGAAAGTAAAGCTTTGTACTGTCTATTGCGCCACCTAGAGTTGTTGCTAGGTTTGCTTGATTTACAACAACAGTGCTTTTTAGGTTGTCAGTAAATAACACGTCAAAATTATGCTGTGTTTTTGTAAAGGCAGAAAACAAAGTATCACCTTGCTTAGCGTCTGCCGTACCTATAATTATATCTTCTTGTATCATTATGCGATCACCTTATCGGCAGTTATAAATGTTAAATCTGTTGTGAATCCTGACGTATCAATTGTGAATTCAGGCAAACCGTCTAATTGTTTTGTTACTTGCTGCAATATTGATGAAAAATTACTAATGCCCTCGTTGCCTATCTCGCTTATTGGGTCAGTTGTTCCACCTAGTTTGCGATACAACTGGAATATCATAACGTTTTGCTGTTCAACAAAAGCTCTGACCTCTCTATCCTCTAAAAAGGCGCTTGGCAATCTTAAGAATGGGGGCGGATTTACCGTTACAGCAGCCATTATTTACCAGCAAACCTTAAGCTAATCGAAGCGCTGTACACACTATAATTAACTGGATCACTAGTTGAGAATCTAAATATTCTAGAGTAAAATGTGCCTAAATTATCGAATTCAACTAGCAACACAAACTCACCTAATCGACCTACGCGCGCCCATGTACCAGAGCTAAACGTCCTGCCGCCATCGTCACTGTATTCTATCATAATGCGAGGATTATCGCCTTGCCCCTCTATTATTCCGGTGCCTGTTTCCATCTCGATAGTTAGCGTTGACATACCTATGCGATCTTTTTTACTGCCACCTATTAAAGTTGCGTCAACAGTTTGTGTAACTCTTGTTCGATTTAATACTTCACCGTTGTTCTGGTAAGTATCAATATCTAATTCATACACGTTACCGTTATTTTTATCAGCAACTATAATTTTATCGTAAGCACTAATAAATGATGTGCCTTGATAAGCGCCGTCATTTGTTCCGCTTGATATTTCAAACCATCCATCTTCACCTAAAGCCTCACTAAGAACAAAAGTTCTATTACCAGTAGGGAATGAAAGCGCGTAAAAGTTTTGGCCTTCAAATGTGAACGTGTGACCCAGTGCGTCATCAACGCGTGAATAGCTTTGTATTTCATTTGATATAGCATCGGTACTAATTCTTTCTTTACGTCCACCAGCAGAGCGATAGATAGCGTTATCATCACCTAACCAGTAGAAACCTTCATCTGTTTCAGCAATAGAGTTAATAGCCGCTAAACCTGTGTTAAATATTCTGCCTTGTAGTTTTTCGATAGGGGGCGAGCCTACGCCAGAGTTGAACCAACCAACAATGGAGCGCACACCGCAACGATAAATTATTTCTTCAAATACAAAGTCTCTAACTAGGTCATCGGGTAAGGTTTCCTCACCTACAATGTTTAATCCACTTGCCGCCGCACCGTTGCCAACATCTGAAACAGTGGTAAATTTATCTTTAGTGTAAAGAAATTGATTGTTAATAAAATCGACTGACTTTGAACCGGTTATTTCAGGGTCTGTTACTTCCACCACTGATAAGCTATCAGTTGAGTATTGATATACTTTCAAATCAGTAACTATGAATAAGTTAACACCATCGTTTGCCATGATAGCGCGACCAGTGCCAGGTATTGTGCCACGGTTTGTATGTGTGCCGAACTTATCTATCTCATAAAGAGTATTACCTTTAACTTGATAAAGTATTTCAGCCATACGATTAAAGCCGCGATCTATTCCAGCAGCATTACCGATAACTTTAAGTCCAGGGAATGGCATTAATACATATTGATCTTTGCCGCCATCGTTGAATTGTTGATACCAATTTTTAGTTTGTTGGCTAGATAAAGGCTTAGACCTACTTTTGTAAGATGGCCCAGTTGTATTTATGTTGACAACTGCGTATGTCATGGAGTCATTCCACCATCTAAGGATAATGCAGGAGCAGGGCCGTAACGACCTTTCTTATCTGCTTGATTAGCGCCTTGAATAGCACCAATAAATTTAAGTGTATAAGATGACTCTTGTTCTGTATCTTGTGCAAAGCTAAACAACATAGCTAATGCACCAAATAAATATATTTGAGGATGGTTAGTTAGTATCTCGTTAGTTTGATTCAACGTTGTTAGTGGTTGAGCCTTACGAAAGTATTGAATCTCTAACGTGTAATCGCTATCAGGTACGCGCCCAAATTGAATCTCATTACCAACGATAGTATAAAATAATGGTTTACCGGTAGCTACATGTTTGAATAATTGCTCTGGCGCTTGATATCTTAACTCGCCTGAATTATCCCCAAGCACTAAACGAACTGAACGGGCGCTTTCAAAGTCAGGCGGTAATTCTACATATTGCCCGGCAGTTGCGGCAGTTGAAACTGTTTCCATACTGCGCACCTTGAGAGGTTGTACACCGTTTGAATACATAGCGTTTTCAGCTAATTGTATAAACGTGTCGAGTCTTGTACCCATATCATTACGATGTGAATAGTCGGCAATCTCTTTTTTTAGGTTATCAAACGTATCTAAAGCCATTAGATTACACCTTGTTTAGTTCTTAAGTATGCGTAGTCGCTAGAATTTAGATGACCTAGCAAAAACTTTCTATTCTTTTTATCTAAAGGGTTAATGCAATCAGCACCCTTAGCTTTTAATTCTTCTGTCCATTGTACTATAACGATAGGCGGTATTGATGCCATACGATGCCAATCACCTTGAAAGCCTCCACCGTTAACGTCTTGAGCTTGTTTGTTATGCTCTAAGAATGGTTTAACATCTTGAGTCTGATAAACTTGTATTTTACCATCGGCATTTTTAGAATACTTTTCTACAATGTCGGTTTGCTCATCTCTTGCGTACATTTGATAGCCTTATATTGTGCGGCTTTTACACCGCATTCAATTTACTTGCTTTTCTTTTCTTCTTTTACTTTAGTTACACATTTATTGTCGTGTGCAAATTCTAATTCTTTACCGCTTAACTCAACAATAGTACCTTTACGATGCATTTTTGAGTCTTTTTCTTCTGCCCGAAAGCCTTTATCTATAATGTATTTAGCCATGATATTTGCCTTAAAATTAATGGGCATCCTTGCCCTTATGTTATTCCTATGAGGTTAATGCGGTGATGATACCGCTTGATTTCTCGTTACGTGCCTCAAGAGTGTACTCAGAAAGCAATTGAACGCGATCCGAATCACCATTTTTAGCAAGTGGATTTTCTCGGAAGTCTGCAAGAGTTGCTAAGCTCCACATACCCATATCAAGAACTAACATTGAAGTTTGAACTTGGAAACGGTTAGGGATAACAGCCAATGAGCCAAAATCTGATACATAAATATCAATAGCCGTATGAACTGTCGCCGCATTACCATCAACAACACGCTGTGCTGCACCGGCAGTGCCACCATTAACAATACCAGACATGGCTTGCTTAATAGTTGCGCCAACCATGATGGTATCAGGCTCTCCACCTTCGGTAAAAGCAGATGCTAATACAGTTTTAAGTTGAGCCTCGTCAAAAGCTCTGTTAGTGCCTGGTGTGTTTGTGTCCGTACCGTCACCAGTAGGAGCAACAGCACCAACACCGCCATCAAAGTTGGTTGCTAGCCATGACTCAACACCAGCACAAATACGTGCGGCTGCTGTTGAACCTGCAACTTTTGACTTGTTAGCTAAGATAACTTTTTCCATATCTCGCTTAAGCTCTTTAGTCTTAAGCATGATTTGATAGTCCATCTCATCACCACGGCCAGCACTTTCTACTTGGCGCTGTGTACGTGTTACTTGAGGAACTTTATCAGATATTTGGGTCTGATTACCTAAACGAACCGAAGGAGTCGGTGCGGTTGTAGTCGCATCGTTACCCTCGATTTGTGCGTTAGTGTCATCGGCTGCGGCTAAATCTTGAGTTTGCCACTCGTGATTTGTTGCGTTAGCTGGGCCGCGAGAAATACCACTAATAAAAGGGGTAGCTGTTGGCGCGATGTTATAAATGTTATTGATTAAATCTTCTCTGTTGCCGATAGCATCGTATGTGCTTACCGAATCTGCTGGAGTAGTCATGATAATTTACCTTACTTTAGTTGTCGTTGTAGCCTACGTAATTGCAAGAAATCTTTATCAGATCCGGTCTTGTTAAACCGCTTCTGAACTACATCAATCTCACTTTGTATGCCGTTGTTGGCTTTCGCCCTTGGTTTAGTCGTAACCGGAGCAAGTCTAACTTTCTTTTCAATAGCAGCATTCTTATTGTTTAATGCTAGATACTTGGATGCGTTTAACATCGTCTGAAAATCATTCGCTTTAAAATTTGAGAAATCACTGTAACCGTTGTCTTTAGCGTAGCTTTCTAAAAGCTTCATATCAGACGCGTAAGCTTTGGTTGGTTTATCTGCCGCACCCCATAAAGGGTTAGCACTCCATAACTTTTGTCGCTCATCGTTAACGTTAAAGCTAACCTTTGTTTCAGGCTTTACTTTATTGTCACTAACAAACTTTTTACGTTTAGCTAACTTCTCAGTGTATTCAATGTACTTTTCCGGTTCGTACTCTCGTAATTCAACAAGCGCCTCATCATTTAAAGACTCTTCGCTTATCATCGCCTCAAGTGTTGCTATGTGGCTATCAAACTTAGATTGCTTACCTTTAAATTCTTCAACATCTGCCTTAAATATTTTCACATCTTCGGCATGTTCTTGTGTTTTACGAGTATAATCAGCTTGCCTTAGTTGCCCTTGCTCTGTCTCGTAAACGTCTTTGAGATTTATTTCACGCCCTTGGTATTCAACGTAAAGATCCTCGCTCTCGTTTTCGTCTGTAGCTTGTGCAATTTCCGTTTCTGCTGGTTCTTCAATCTCCGCTGCAACTTCCTCATCAACTTTCGCCTCTTCGGTTATTACCTCTTCAATTGGTGCGTCTTTCGACACATCGACAGCCTCAGTATTTTCAGGTTGTTCAATGATTGATTCCTGATCACTCCTAGCTTGCTTTCTAATTTCTAAATATTCTTTTTCTATTGTTTGCATTTTGTCAGTCCTTACGGTTATTGACGGTTAAGTTAAATAATATTTCTCAGCGTATGCTTTGCCTGTTCTAACATTGACCTAGCATCCTTACCCTCTTTGATAGCTCTAGTGAACTTATCTAAGAATAACTTTAATACTTGCCCTTGGTTGTATGCTGATAGCCTTTCAGCCTCGCTACTTAAATCAGTGCTTTCAAACCTGTTAAGTAAGTCACCACGACAAGATACAATGAACTCCTGTATTAATGGATCGTTAAGTAACTGGTCAGCACGTTGAGCTTTCTGTATTTGGTTTTTTAATTCTGTTTCGCTTCTCAATTTAAACCACCTGGTAAGTCAGTGTTGTTATCTAATTCCATCTTAGTAATAGCTAAAGCTGTTTCTTCGTCCTGCTCTCTGTGCTTCTGCTCTGCTGTAATATTAAACTGCCTTGAATCTTCTTGTAATGTTGCAACTTTAATCTGTGCATCACTCTGAGCTTTAGTTAAGAAAGCTTTTTGTTTAATCTCTTCGGCTTCGGCTAATGGATTTTGTAATTGTTGCATTTGCTCTTGTAACTGTAAGACCATTTGATTTAATAGCTCGTTTTGTGCTTTCAATAATTCTTCTGGCTCTTCTGGATTGTTAAAGAATTCGTCCACTCTTGGGAATCCTAAACCGTCAGTAATGCGTTTCAATGTATTGTAAATATCAACTTCATCAGTAAGCGTTGAACCTTGCTGCTTAAGTTGTTGTTGAATAGCTAATAAACCTTGCAGGCTTTGTACTGACTTCTCATTGTTGCCAGCACCTAAACCAACGTTAGATTGAACATGATGGTTAAACTTCCATTGAGTAGGGTTAACGGTTAAAGCTTTGCCTAATACCCTGAACTCTGTTTGTGTATCTTGAAATCTTGATACTAGCCATGCTATGCCCTCGTACAATTTACGGACACCTGTCTCAGCATAGTTACGGGCGATCAATTCCATCTTCTCGTCGCCTTTAGCCTCGATACCATTAAATCTAGTTGCTGTCTCTTTGCCTATTGAGTCAGCATCTAAGCCTTGGTTGGCCATGTTAGTGCCGGTTGTTTGCGCTCTTGCTCCGTCTACATATTGAATTACTTGTAATGTACGGTCGCCAATATAAGGAATAACCAGAGGCATTACAGCATTCTGAGGCAGTATTTTAGTATCGTCATCTAAACGGATAATACCGTTAGTTCGTACTGTTAACAGGTCATCTAAGTCAACATCAGGATGCACAACGTTACGCGGATTGTTAACCATGTAAATATTGTCATTCATGCCACGGACTAAGGCTGTTTTTTGTAACTGTGTCGGGTAAGTAATTTCTGCACGGCTTCTGCCAATAGCTTTATGAGGCATTAAGATTGCTGATAGTGAGGCATAAGGCACATGGTTAAAGTATTCGTTAACTAGAATCTTATTACCGGACATCATCACGTGTCTGCGCTCTGCAATTCCATCACCATCAAAATCAATCTTGACGTATAAGTCAGATATTTCTACAAACTCACTAGCCCAGTTGTTTATGGTTCCATCTGGATTATTGCCACCTTGGTCACGGTCGCGTACTGCTTTAATATTTGAATTGCGGTTATCTTCTTCATCAACAGTTGATAGCATATCAATTAAGTCACGCTTAAATCCTTCTGCTAATAACTCACCGCGAGTCTTTCTAACTCTATCACCAACTAACTCAGCATCTTCTATGCTTGTGGCGCTACGTGTAATTAAGAATGATTCAGGCGGTATATTAAGAATGCAAACCTTTTTAGTTTCGCGTGTTACTTTAAATGTTAAATCCCAAACTCCGCTACCTTCTTCGGTTTCTTCTTGTCCTGTAATTTCTGACTTAGTTACACTTGGGTCGTTAAGGCTTTCAACAATAACGGATAGCTCGTCAGTATCAACGCCGGTAAACCTTACCTCATCAACTTCCTTTTGCTCATCAATGAAGTATTTAACAACGCCGTTCTTTTGAATCTCGGCACCCTTTAACCAGTCATGCCACATTTTAAATGAGTCTGGTTGATTGCGAATAATCCAGTTAACATACTTGGTTTTTTCTTCGGCTTCTTGGACTTCGGCAGGGTTATCAGTATTTGGTTGAAAGTCTACTACATCACCTGAACCATAAAAGATACGCATTAAGGCAGGCATATCAGACTCAATTACATCTGCTATATCAGTGGAGACTACGCTTGATTGATTTGGTATTGCTGCGAATTCGCCTGACTTATCACCTAAATATGCTGCTAAGAATTTGGTATTCTCGCGCATAAACTCACCGCTATAAATAGCCGCTTGTTCTTCTGCTTGAGATAATAGCGAAACTAACTCACCTTCTGACATTTTAGGCATTAATAAAGCACTCTAAGGATAGTTTGAATTTGTTTTACTTATTATACATTGTTTGCTATGGTTATTGCATACCGTGA
>Ga0114947_10000027_pt1 | contig 34513 bp, 34 predicted proteins | sample CR02metaG_FD_99656 | JGI IMG/M metagenome (GOLD analysis project Ga0114947, IMG submission 99656) | Deep subsurface microbial communities from Mariana Trench to uncover new lineages of life (NeLLi) - CR02 metaG | ecosystem: Environmental > Aquatic > Marine > Ocean trench > Sediment ...
TCGAGATATTCACCTAACTTGTCATGTCTGTCATACCAGCGTGCCATGTTCCGTACCTACTAATGCTAACGTGCTACCAGCTACAAGCTTAGTTGAAATTTGTCGGTGCGCAAAAGCTTAAGTACGGTACAAATACAGCGGTAAAACAAGTACTTGCTTGATGTTGTCGGTGCGTCATCGGTGAATAGGCAATCTGGGATTTTGCGTGATACCCTGATCACAGCGAGGAAAGTTGGATGAAAGATGGTTTGCACATCATAGACAGTGATCTCCACGTCATCGAGCCGAGCGATGTCTACGAACAGTACTTGGATGAAAGATATCGCTCAGTAATGCCCAAATATTTGGGGTGGGCACCTACCAACTTCCCGCATTGGGAAGTTCAGGGCCGCATTATTCCGCCATGGGCGCTCGATCGAGACGTGGCCAACGCACAGAAGTACATGGATACCCCAACGGAAGATGTATACCGGTCGATACGTGAGCGTGACTATGATGCAACTTCCACGCTCGAATCGATGGACGTCGAGGGCATTGATTTTGCAGTCTTGTATCGCACGTTTGCGCACATGGTGGTGTCTATCGATTCGCTTGAAGCTGAATATGCAACTGCCTGCTGTGCAGCCTTTAACGACTGGCTCGCCGATTACTGCGCCACAGATCCGAAGCGTTTAAAAGCATCGGCGATTTTGTCTTTGCACGACCCTGAAATGGCGGCAGCCGAAGCGCGGCGTGCGGCCGAGGAAAAACACCATGTGGCGGTGGTGTTGTTACCGATGCCTGTCAATGGTCGCTATTTCAACGCGCCCGAATGTGATGTGTTATGGCGAGAACTGATGCGCTTGCGAATACCGCTTACGTTCCATGGAACCAGCGGCGCCGCCTGCCAAGATTACGTATCCAACCGTTTCGTCGGGTTGCCAAATTTTCGCACCTTAAATCATGCCTCGGCGTTTCCGTTTGAGCTCATGTTGGCCCTAGGGGCCATGATCTTGGGTGGAGTGCTAGAGAGGTTTCCGGATCTACGGGTAGGGTTTCTGGAAGGTAATTGTGGCTGGCTGCCCTGGTGGTTGGAGCGCCTCGATGATCAATGGGGAAAATATGGCGGCGGTGAATCGGTTCAATTATCGGCGCTACCGAGTGAGTACTTCAAGCGGCAGTGTTTTATTGCAACCGATGTAGACGAGGAAATGCTAAAGATCGTTATCGATATGATCGGTGACGAGAATGTCGTTATGTCGGTTGACTATCCGCATGCCGATGGGCCGTTTCCACACGGGATCGATACTTTCCTTGAATTACCTGGGGTAGGTCTCGAATCCAAAAAGAAGATCATGTGGGACAATTGTCTGCGTCTCTACGGATTCAGCGACGATCTAGCCACCTAAGATAGTAACGAAGCCAGTTTACCTATATGGCCAGATTGGCCACAATGGGCGGTAAGCTTGGGGTAGCGCCAAGAATTTAAGAGGATAAGAGCATGTCAAACTATACAGACTCGCTGGCCAAAAAAGACATTGCCTACAACCTACATCCCTACACCAATCTGGCTACCCACGAAGACCGAGGGCCATTGGTCATTACTCGTGGGGAGGGGATATACGTATGGGATAGCGACGGTAACCGTTATATTGAGGGATTGGCTGGTCTTTGGTGTGTTTCGCTCGGGTCAAGCGAACCGCGGTTGGTCGAAGCCGCCACTCGACAACTGCAAAACTTACCTTTCTCTCATACGTTTGCGCACCGCTCTACCGAACCGGTGATTGCGCTTGCGGAAAAGCTCATCGGCATGGCGCCTGAGCCAATGGCCAAAGTGTATTTTGTGAACTCCGGGTCGGAGGCGGTGGATACTGCGATGAAGCTTGTATGGTACTACAATAACGCGTTTGAACGTCCGCACAAGAAGAAAATCATTGCGCGCAAGCGCGGCTACCACGGTGTAACGATTGCGGCGGCTAGTCTTACTGGCCTACCTTACCTGCATACCGATTTCGATCTGCCGATCGAGCGGGTCTATCATACCGACACGCCGTGTTACTATCGTTATGCCGAGCCGAACGAAAGTGAAGACCAATTCACCAATCGGTTGGCCGAAAGTCTTGAGCAGTTAATTCTTAGCGAAGGTCCTGACACTATTGCTGCCTTTATCGCCGAGCCGGTGATGGGGGCGGGCGGCGTTATGCCACCGCCGAACGGCTATTTCGAAAAAGTACAGGTCATACTCAAACGTCACGACATCCTCATGATTGCGGATGAAGTCATTTGCGGTTTTGGCCGTACGGGAAATATGTGGGGTTCACAAACCTACGGCATTACCCCGGATATGGTGACCTGCGCCAAGCAACTTTCGTCGGCCTACCTCCCGATTGGTGCCGTAATGGTTTCTGCCCCCATTTACCAGGCGTTCGTCGAACAAAGCCGCAAACTTGGTGTGTTCGGCACCGGCAATACTTATGGCGGACACCCGGTTGCCGCTGCGGTTGCCCTGGAAACACTCAAGATCTATGAAGAGCGCGACATGGTTGGCCATGTGCGCGATGTTGCGCCGAGGTTTCAGGCGCGCCTTAAAGCCTTGAGCGAGCACCCATTGGTAGGGGATGCGCGCGGTGTCGGGTTGATCGGAGGAATCGAGATTGTCGCCGATAAGTCGACCAAGCAATCTTTTCCGCCCGAGACCAAAGCGGCGGCCGCGGTCGAAGCGAATGCCTTGAAGCACGGGCTTATCGTAAGACCACTGCCAAGCGACACCGTCGGTATCTGCCCACCGTTGGTCATTACCGAAGCCGAAATCGATGACCTTTTCGATCGACTAGGTCGTGCGCTTGACGATGCCATGGGTATACTCAAGGCCGCTTAAGAAGTTATGTGATGCCCGAACGTGTCGAAGAGCCCGGCATGGGCGTGTTGGAGGTGTTTCCGCTAGATACATCGGAAGACTTTCTGTTTGGGCTTTGCAAAGATATTTTTGAACATTATTGGTCTTCAATTCACTTCGGTGTTTTGATTCAGGGCGCAGTTTGGGAGATCAGGGCGCCCAATGCACCTAGCCGAATCTCTTTGTACGATGGTTACTTGACCGTCGACTTCGGCACCTGGCATTTTCATGTCTGCATTGGCCAGCACAAGGGTAGCCACAACGACCCGGTTACGCCTGAACTGGCTGCTTGGCGTCGAACCAGCCGCGCTGAACTCTATCGACACTTGGACGATGCAGATGCCCCGGTTGGCTGGGGGTTGCGGTTGTTCAATGGCAAAGACGAGCAACAGCTGACCGTTTTCTTACCTAACCCGTTCCTTTCGGATGAACTCAAGCCGCTACCCGAGCCGGACTGGACGCGTCTTAATCTGTGGAATCACCTGCGCCAATCATGCTTAGGGTTGGAGCACGATTCAAAGGATCGCAGCGCCAAGCGGTTTAGCCACACCTAATCGTCTTCGACAAGGATTTCCGTTGTAGTAATATGGCGGCTGTTCCCAAGCGAACGAACAAAGGGACGCCCCCATGCGTACCGAACCTTTAGAACGCAAGCTCGCCGCCATCCTCTACGCCGACGTCGCCGGCTATAGTCGACTGACGGGTGAGGATGAGGAGGGTACCCATCGCGCGTTACGCGCTTACCTTGACGTTATCACAGTCGGCATCGAGTCCCACAGAGGCCGCGTGGTGCACTACGCGGGCGATGCTGTGCTTGCCGATTTTGCTACTGTCTCCGATTCGCTGAGTTGTGCCGTCGATGTGCAACGCCACCTCAAAGACTGCAATCAAGATCTCCCCGACGATCGCAAGGTTCAGTTCCGTATCGGCATCAATCTGGGTGAAGTGATTGTCGATCAAGACGAGATCTATGGTGATGGCGTCAACGTGGCGGCCCGCCTCGAGAGTCTCGCCGAACCGGGTGGTATCTGCATCTCCGAATCCGTGCGCACCGCGATTGGCAAGAAGCTGCCACTTAGCTACGGGTTCATGGGCGAGCAAGAGGTCAAGAATATTGCCGAGCCGGTGCGGGCGTATTGGGTGCGGCAAGGGCTGGACGAAGTTACAGAACGTCCCAGCCCAGAGGCAGGCGCGATTTCGTTAGCCGGCAAGCCTTCGATTGCCGTGCTGCCCTTCAACAATATCAGTGGCGATCCGGAACAGGATTACTTTAGCGACGGCTTGACCGAAGATATCATCACCTTGCTTGCGGCTTGGCGGTCTTTTCCGGTGATCGCGCGTAATTCCACTTTCGCCTATAAAAACCAATCACCCGACGTGCGCCAGGTGGCCAACGATCTGGGGGCACGCTATGTGCTCGAGGGTAGCGTGCGCAAAGCGGGGAATCGGGTGCGCATCAGCGCTCAGCTCATCGACGGTTCGACCGGAAACCATTTATGGGCCGACCGCTACGACCGCGAGCTCGAGGACGTTTTCGCGGTTCAGGACGAGATCACCACCAATATTGTCGCCGCCGTCGAGCCCGAGATGAGCAAGGCGGAAATATTGGCGGTGACTCGAAAACGGCCGGAAAACCTAAACTCCTGGGAGCTGTACCTGCGCGGATTGGCCAACATGCCCTCTTACGGCAGATACCGGACGGAGACAAAACAACTGTTCGAAAAGTCGATCGAAGCCGACCCCACATTCGCCGACGCCTACACTGCGTTGGCGCTTTGTTACAGCGCCGATGTCTACGCCCAATACGCTGACTACGTCGATGGAGCGGCTACCATGTTCGATCTGGCAAAGAAGGCGACAGCGATCGATTCCAGGAACTTCCGAATTTATTTGGTGCTATGCATGGCCCACATCTGGAAAGGCGACTTGAAACACGCGGTGGAGGCCGGACGCAAGGCGGTCGAGCTCAACCCAAGTTCACCCGAGGCCTATGAGGTGCTTGCCTTGGCCCTGACCCACTCCGGCGAGCCCGAGGAGGCGGAAGGGTATGGGCAAATGTGTCTCAAGCTCAGCCCCCTTGACCCGAAGCTACACAATTATTATTTCCAGCTCGTGCAAGCGACGCTTGGGCAGCGACGGTTCGAGGAAGCGTATGTGCACCTCGAGAAATGTCTCAGTGCTCGGCCCCACGACGTCTCCTATCTCGGGTTCAAGACCATCCTTCTTGGCCACATGGGGCGCAAGGAGGAAGCGCGCGTGTGTCTGGATGAATACCTGTCAAAACGCGGCATCAAAACGGCCGACGACTATCGCAAGATTTTTGTTCTGAATTCGGTACAGACGGAGTTAAATCTGGACGGCCTGCGCAAGGCGGGGTGGGAAGTTTAGTCCGTCCCTTGGGGCGCTGAACTCGGTCAAACTCCTCCGAGGTGATAAATTAGCGTACCTCGATAAGTTTATGACGCCCAAGCGCGGAACATGTCTAAGCAACTAGAGTTCGTTTACGATGTCGTCAGTTTTCCAACCTATCTGGCGTGGACCCAGCTTCCGACTATTGCCGAGGAGGCCGGGTGCCGGTTACGCATGACGCCGGTATTCTGCGGCGGCATCTTCAAGTCGACAGGCAATCCGGGGCCCTTGTCGATCCCCGCAAAGCGTAAATGGTACTTCGACGATTTGATCATGCGGGCCAAACATCTCGACGTACCATTTGTCATGAATCCACATTCACCCATCCAGACACTGCCGATCATGCGAGGCGTATTTGTTGCCGAGGAACGCGCGGAGATGGGCGCTTACATCAAGACCATGTTCGAGGCCATTTGGGTTCATGCGAGAAACCTAAACGAAGTGGATGAAGTCCGGGCAACCCTTGTCGAAGCGGGATTGGATGCAGATGCGTACTTTGCCGAGATCCAGCGGGACGACATCAAGAGTCGGCTGCGAAAGAATACGGACGACGCAGTGGCCCGTGGTGCCTTCGGCGTGCCCACATTCTTTGTCGGCGACCAGATGTTTTTCGGTCAAGACCGATTGGATTTCGTACAGGAGGCACTACGGAGTCGGTGACGAAAACGCCGCTAAGCGTGTAATATAATTATCGTCTAGACAGCGGAGCCAAGGAAGTTTCCATGGGCACCGAACCTTTGGCGCGCAAGCTTGCCGCCATTCTCTACGCCGACGTCGCCGGTTATAGCCGACTGACGGGTGAGGATGAAGAGGGGACGCATCGTGTCCTAAGCGCCTACCTCGACGCTATTACGACCTCAATCGAACGCCACCATGGCAAAGTGCTGCACTACGCCGGCGATGCAGTGCTGGCTGATTTCACCACTGTCTCAGGTGCACTTATCTGTGCAGCAGCGGTCCAGCAAGATCTTGAGGTCCGCAACAAAGACATACCCGAGAAGCGCAAAGTCCAGTTCCGGATTGGTGTCAACCTGGGCGAAGTGATCGTTGATCGTGGCGAGATCTATGGCGAGGGTGTGAATGTAGCCGCACGGCTCGAAAGCTTGGCCGAACCTGGCGGTATCTGTGTCTCTGGTACCGTGTACGATGCCATCGGTAACAAGTTGCCGCTCGACTATGAGTTTATGGGCGAGCAGTCAGTTAAGAACATTGAAAAGCCGGTGCGTGCCTATCACGCTCGAATCAGGCCCGGCGTAGCATTGCCCACGCCGACCGCAACTCCTAAAACCAAGTGGTCATCACGCCACTTTGCTGTGGGTGTCGTCGTGGTCGTGTCCCTGGTAATTGTAACCAGCGTTATTACTTGGTTAGCACCGTGGTCCAAGGAACGCATTGCACTTCCATTGCCGGATAAACCTTCGATTGTCGTATTGCCGTTTGCCAACATGAGCGATGATCCAGCACAGGAGTACTTTGCCGACGGCATCACGGAAGACCTGACCACCGATCTATCCAAGATTTCCGGGCTGTTTGTCATCGCCCGTAACTCGGCCTTCGCCTACAAAGGCAAGTCACCCGACGCGCGACAGATATCTCATGAACTGGGTGTGAAGTATGTGCTGGAAGGCAGTGTGCGCCGCGTCGGCGAACAAGTGCGCATCAACGCGCAGCTCATCGACGCCAGCACGGGTGGCCACTTGTGGGCGGAGCGCTACGATAGCTCGCTGGCTGAGGTGTTCGAATTACAAGATCGAGTAACCGAGAAAATCGTTGCTGCACTCGCGGTGACTCTGACCGCCGAGGAGACAGCGCAGCACGTTGATCAGAAAACTAGCAATCCTCAAGCATACGACGCCTTCCTCCAGGGGTGGGCGCGCTATCAGCTCCACACGCCCACTAGTCTCGCCGAGGCAGTTCCTTACTTCGAGAAGGCTGTGCATCTGGACTCGGGTTACAGTCACGCTCACGCGGCCCTTGCCGCGGTCTACTGGGAGAGCTGGAACAACGGGTGGGTAGAGAGCCTGGGCGTATCTTTCCTCCAAGCCTTCAGGCAGGCGGAAGCGCACCTAGAAGAGGCCATGAGAAGGCCGACGCCGCTTGCCCACTGGGTGGCTTTCAGCATTCTGGCATCGTCCGGGGAAGACTATGAGCAGGCCGTGAGGGAAGCGGAACGGGCGGTCGCTCTGGAGCCAAACAATGCGACGGGTCATGCGGCACTGGCCACTGCGCTGATCCTCGCAGGAAATGCAACGAAGGGCGCCGAGAGCATCAAGACAGCCATGCGGCTTGATCCGCTGTATCCGAGCTACCTGGTTATCCTTGGCCAAGCGCAGTTTGCACTGGAGCGTTTTAAAGACGCCGCCGTAACATTTGAGCGGGCAGTGAAGCGTAATCCCGACAATGAATGGCCGTGGGTGTATCTAGCCGCCACCTACGGACACTTGGGCATAACAGAGGATGGCCAAGCCGCGCTTGAGACCTATAACGAACTGAGAATACAGCACGGATTGGCTGAATTCATGCTGGAGCATGTTGACCACTGGCGCTTTGTGCGAGGCTCAGACCGAGATCGCGTGCGCGCCGGTCTCTCCAAGGTTCCCGATCCTGAATGGAAAGCGCTGATCACGCGTGGCCCGGAAGGATATGAGGTGCAGGGGGTCCCGAGGATCGATACGGCGACGGCGAAGGCGTTGCATGAGCGGGGAGCGCGGTTCACGGATCTGCAGTACTGGACACAAGATTGGATCGCTGGGCACATTCCTGGGGCTGTTCGGCTTGAAGCGGGCCGTGTAAGTCAGGTCAGACTCTGGGAAATAGCAGGTAGTAAGGACCAGGCGTTAGTCTTTTACGGCGAGGGTTCTGCCCACGCTTGTGCCAAAGCAATCACCTGGGGCTACAAGCATGTCTATCAGTTTTCCGACGGCATGGTGGGTTGGAGAGCGGCGGGGTATCCGATTGAAAAGGGTGAATAAGGAAGCGGGACTTAACGGCCCACGGGAGGCAGGGCTGGAGTGAGCAACGACGGAGTGGTCTGTTTGTATGACATTTAGACTGTGTTTGATGTGAGTAGCGGCGCTCTTTGCACGGGGACAGAGCTATAAGTTAAACGACACACCAAGCTACAGGACCGACGCACTGGTCTCTCATCAGGTGGTCGTTGGATTGGACTCCATGTAGCCGCGTGTAAGTCGTCAATTATCGATGGCCCATGGTCTGTTGGAGTTTTGATTCCGAGTACCTTATTTCCTCTCCTGTGATGGGGGAGGGTTAGGGAGGGGGCGGCGCTTAGCAGTAAGCTCCTCTGCCGTGATCCGAAGGAATCGTATGGGCTCGCTATAACCTTTCAGTTCCGCCTGTTCTTCCCGCGGAGAGAAATTCACGAGCAACGACGCCACGTTTGGGTCAGCCGCCAACTCAGGTGAAATCACGATGTCGCCACCCACGCTTTGATTTTGCAGCCGCGCCGCTTTGTTGGCAGCAGTGCCGTAGTAATCAAGTCGGTTATTAAGCGACACCGCAATACACCGTCCAACGTGAAATCCCACTTTAATCGTCACCGGTTCCTTACCCGATGTCGAGTTGAATTCGGCAAAATCAGTGTGCAGTTGGATGCCGCAACGCAGGGCATTTTCAGGGTTCGTGAATACACCCATCACGGCATCGCCAATGGTCTTGACGACGGCGCCATCGTATTCACGCACCGTCTTGCCAATGATGGCGTAGTGCTCGCGCACCAGGTGGTAGGCGCGGGGGTCGCCGATACGCTCGTAAAGTGCAGTCGAGCCCTTTAGATCTGTAAACATAATGGTGATGTAGTCGATGTCGACATTGTCACCCGGCCGCAGGGTATCTTCGTTGAATAGGTCACGGAAGGCCTGTAACGCGGTGGCGCGATCCGCGGTCAACGCGTCGCGCATCCACGCACGTTCCTCGACGATGAAGGTCAATTTCCGTTCCGACTTATTGTTCAGGCTTACCGTTCCTGTCAGTGAGGGTTCGCCCGCGACAACCGTCGTCCCATCGGCAACGACTGATGGGAAGCCACCGGTATCCCATTGAGCGGTCTCCTCACCTGCCGGTTCTAGTGTACGCAAGCGGTAGTTGCCGTGTGGTAAATCGATGGCGACGTCGCGCTTCTCACCCGGCTCCAGCGTCAGGTGTAACTTGATATGGGGTGTGCTCATTGGGCCAAATAGGCAGTACTCACCGCTTTCCAGGGGACGAATCGATGTTGCAGGATAAAACGCGAGTTCCACGTTCTTAGAATACTCGCGATCGTAGTCGATGTTGCACGATGAACAGTGTGCGCCTGTGGGTAGCTGGCCGAGGGCCAATACCGACTTCTTTCCGACTTGGCAGCGCGGACACAACAGATCCCAGCGCAGCGCGAGCAATCCCTGTTTCACCGCCTCCAGGCATACTTCAATGGCATGGCGATCGAGTACCCCCCACTTACGTGCGAGTTTCAGGGGGCGCATGGTCCAGAGGTCGACTTCCTGTCGCGTTAAGACATAGTCAGCGAGTTTTTGTGCCAACCCATGACCGTGTGGTGTGGCTTCAATCTTGGTAACTAACGCGGGCACACGTTGCTTGGCGCCCGGTGTCAGCTCGGGTGGTTTGTGATCGAACTCGGTTTCTCTTTGACCGCGGGCAAAGTGGCGGGCATTGTCTGCGAGCGGTGCGAATGTCTTGCCGACATTGCGTAAGAATCCCAATGCCAAGATCGTACGGCCGAGCCAATTGGCTGGTTCAACTTCAATCGTATACTCACCCCGACAGCCGGTGTCTTCGGGAAAAAACTTTAATGTCGCGCAAAGTGACTTAAGAGGCCCGTGGCTGAAATGACGACAATGTCTGAACCATTGATTATCAACCCAGTTAACCGGCAACTCTTCCCAACTCAATTTGAATGGTCCCATGCGAGCATGACCGTAGTAGCGTGTGGAACCGTCAGCTTGTGGAATTTCTTCTACTTTGTGTTTCGGTAGCTGCGCCGCCTCATTGAAACGCGCCGTATCGGCAAGCACCGGCCAGATCTTCTCTACCGGACTGTCAAAATGCCACACCCATGTTCGAACTCTCGCTTTGCCCATCGCTATCCTAGCGTCGCAATCCCGACGCCTATTCTTAAGTGCTTTGTGGTCACGAGCAAGTCAGGTTTACTATCTGCGGCAGATATGGGAGGTAGTTAAGAGATGAACGTAGCTGTAACCGGGGGTACCGGCTTTATCGGTAGCGCGTTGTGTAAGCGGCTACTCGCCGACGGTTACGCCGTCACCGTATTAACCCGCGACAGACGCCGAGCACAGCAGCAATTCAAAGGACCGATCCGGCTGATTGAGTCACTGAAAGAACTAGATGCTGAAAGTACACCCGAGACGATCGTAAACCTTGCCGGCCTGAGCCTCGGCAGTGGTCGTTGGACAAGGGAGCTCAAGCAGACGTTCATATCAAGCCGTGTCGGGGTGACACGACAATTAATAGATTACATCGCTCACGTGCGAAGCCCACCACGCCTACTAATCAATGGTTCAGCCGTCGGCTATTACGGTGCCCGCGGGGATGAAGTGTTAACAGAAGACTCTTCACCCGGCCAAGAATATCAAGCCGACCTCTGTAAGGCTTGGGAAACGGAGGCTTTAGAGGCCACCAACCATGGTGTTCGGGTTTGTCTGTTGCGTTCGGGTGTAGTCCTTGGGAAAGGTGGGGGTGCATTGAGCTCACTATTGCCCCAGTTCAAGTTGGGGTTGGGCGGTCATGTGGGGAGTGGCAAGCAATGGATGTCGTGGATTCACATTGATGATCTGATAGATATTGTGCTGTACCTCATGGCGAATAAGTCGTTGCAAGGCCCTTTTAATACTACGACGCCCAATCCCGAGACGAATCATGACTTCGCATCCAAGCTGGGTGCCACCCTCGATCGGCCTGCATTCATGTGGGCCCCGGGATGGGCAATGCGTTTACTTATTGGAGAGATGGCACATTTGTACGTCACCGGGCAGAAGGTCATACCCAAAAGATTGCTCGAATCCGGTTACAAGTTCCGCTATCCAGAGTTGTCGCTGGCCTTGGCCGAGATTCTGGCGTAGGCATCCGGTAAACTGTCTCATCTATAGACTGATTCCTGGATGGAGGATGTCGATGACCGAAGAGGTGTTTAGGACCGATTCCTATGCCAGCCAATGTGAAGCGGTGGTAACCGCAGTCGACGAAAACGGCATACAGCTTGACCGTACGGTTTTCTATCCGATGGGTGGCGGCCAACCGGGTGATACCGGCGTGCTACGTAACGCAGCAGGGGCAGAAGTACGCATAACAGATACACGAAAAGGCGATGTGCCGGGACAGATCCTGCACATCCCCGAATCACAGATGCCGGCCCTAAAATCGGGAGACAAGGTCACAGCGGTGATCGACTGGGATCGGCGTTACCGATTGATGCGTATGCACACCTGTTTGCATTTGCTGTGTACCGTCGTTGCCGGTGGTGTTACCGGCGGTTCTGTGCGCGACGGTAGCGGTCGCCTGGACTTCGATCTGCCTGAACCGACGCTGGACAAAGAACACATTACGTCCGAGCTCAATCGGCTTATCAGCGAGAATCGTTCGGTTCGGTCCCGGTGGATTACCGACGAGGAGATGGCGAGCAAGCCAGAATTAGTGCGAACCATGTCTGTCAAACCACCCAGCGGGCAGGGGCGTGTACGCCTAGTGGAGATCGAAGGGCTGGATCTGCAACCCTGTGGTGGTACGCATCTGGCCTCGATCGGCGAAATCGGCAAGGTGCGGGTAGGTAAGATCGAGAAAAAGGGCAAACACAATCGGCGCGTGAATGTGGTGTTAGAAGACTAAGTCAATCATGACTAAATTCGTCGGTCATTGTCATGGCGGTAAGGTCAAGTTCGAAATCGAGACAACGCTTGATTACTCAGCCCGATGCACGTTCCTTGTGTCGCCGGCGGGGCGCCGCTATGCACTATGTGCCGGAGGAGAATTTCACCCTAATCGAGGGTGAAGACTATCTGTCGCTCTATCAGTTTCATACTCACACCGCGAAACATTATTTCTGCCGCCAGTGCAGTATCTATCCGTTTCATCGCCCTCGTACACGACCTGGTCACTACGGCGTTAACGTCGGTTGCCTGGAGGGTGTTGATGTGTTCGCGCTAGAACCCGAACTTCTAAGCGACGGCGCGTTGATGGAATAGTGCGCACCAAGGCCACGACCGCCCCATATGCACACGGGGCGGCCGGGCCAGGGCGGGTTAGGCCGCAAGTCTCGATCTTTCGTCGTTGGCTGGGTTCTTTGTCACCGAAATGGTCACTACTTTCGACTTAGGCTCAGCCGCCAGTTGCGATTCGTTCCGTAGCAGCTTGTCGACGGCAGCTGGAATCTCGGCCCGAAACAATCCGATATCATCCAACTGACGGTCGGTCAGCCCCGCTAGCTCGCGGATGCTTGCACGTCGCAGGCGCCGGTGTTTGAGCGCCTGAGCGGCCCGCCTGGATGCGCCGGCAATCGCCTGGGCGAGACGTCGCAGGGCTTGTCTGAGGGCCTGCGCACGCAGCTGGCGGCCAACCGTGGTGTAGTGCTTGACGGTGTCATGGTCGAGATCACGTCTTGGGGCGAAGTCATACCCGGTCAGACTCTGTCCAAGGAAGGATAGGCGTCGATCAAAGCCAGAATTTGAATATTGATTAGTTGGTCTATTCACTTTAGCATTCCTCTTAGTTAAGTTAATCGGTTTCAATGCTTACGTGCATAACATAGGGTATAAATAAGGCACTGACAAACGACGATTTGTACCATTCGATTTAGTAAATCTAACGTGACATAGACCATGGAACGTCGGTTACCCCCACTCAATGCACTGCGCGCCTTTGAGGCCGCCGGCCGTCATCTGAGCCTTACCAAGGCGGCGGAGGAGCTCCACGTGACCCCGGCCGCGGTCAGCCATCAGGTGAAGGCGCTCGAGGATTATCTGGGTGTACAGCTCTTCCGACGGCTGAATCGCGCGTTGTTGCTGACCGACGCCGGTCAAGCCTGCCTGCCGGGTCTGGCGGAGGGATTTGACCGGCTGGCGGAAGCCGTTACCGCGTCTCGGTTTCGCGATGAGCATCGTGCCTTAGCGGTCACCGTGCCACCCACTTTCGGTGCCAGGTGGTTACTATCTCGCCTCGATCGATTCCGGGCCGCACACCCGGGTGTCGATGTACGTATAGATGCGACCGATCGATTGGTCGATTTCGCTCGCGAGGAGGTCGATATCGGTATCCGCTACGGGGCGGGCGACTATCCCGAGGTCCACGTCGAACCCTTGATGACGGAGGAGGTGTTCCCGGTGTGCAGTCCGCGTTTGTTCGACGGACCGCATCCTTTACGGAAGCCAGATGATCTCAAAGCACACACGTTATTGCATAGCGAGTGGGGGACCCGCGCGCAGCCGGATTGGTCTATGTGGTTACTGGCGGCCGGTGTGCATGATATCGACGCAACGCGTGGGCCACAGTTCAGTCTTGCCGGCATGGCAATACAGGCGGCGATCGAGGGTCATGGCGTCGCGTTGGCAGGTAGCGTACTGGTGGCCGATGATCTTGCCGCCGGTCGATTGATCAAGCCCTTTGACCTAAGTGTCCCCGTGAGCTTTGGCTACTATATGGTGTGCGCGAAAATGGCGGTCAACCGGCCGAGGATTACCGCGTTTCGTGAATGGCTGATAGCCGAAGCGCGTGAGTACGAGGCAAACCGAAAGCTATGAGGTGATAGCAGAGTACACCGCCGATGAAACTGTTGATGTTCCAGGCCCGGCGATTTCGCTTCAAGACGTTTCTCAAGACGCTAGCGGACGCGGATGATCGAGATGTAGAAGAGGATCTGGCGGACGTTGCCGTCATCTTTGTGCATGCTGAACCCGAAGATGAAACGCGCCGCGACAAGGTATTTGTAACTACCTTAAAGAACACAAAGTGGTTGGCGAACAAGCGCGGTCTTAAGAAAATAGTGCTGCATTCCTTTACTCATCTCTCTAGTAGCAAAGCAGAACCGGATTTCGCTCGCACGTTCCTCGAAGACCTAGCGGCCAGGCTGAGATCGACAGGCTACGAGGTATGGATTACGCCATTCGGCTATACATGCGAATGGGATCTTTCAGTCTACGGCGAGTCCATCGCCAAAGTCTTCAAGACGCTGTGACCGAATCAAACCGCCCCGATCTCACCCCGGGCCGCTTCCCAACCAATCAACGCTCGCTTGCGGGTCGGGTCCCAACGATAATTGCCGATCACACCGGTCTTGCGAATGATGCGATGACAAGGGATTAGGTAGGCGATAAGGTTATGACTGACTGCTTGCCCAACCGCTCGCGCTGCGTTGCCACGATATCCCGAAAGGCGGGCGAGCGACTCATAGGTTGTTAGCGAGCCGGCCGGTACCCGAAGTAATGCCTCCCACACCTTGACCTGAAACGGCGTACCTCGCAAAAGCAATCGTAGCGGTGAAGTGCCGGGTGTTGGTGATTCGTTATGGGACGCAAAGATCCGCTCGACGGCGCCACGGGTAGCGTCTTGATCCGAGACCGCCTGCGCCTGTTCCCAGCCGGTCAGCTGATGGGCGAGGGCACTCTCCCGGTCACCCTCGATTACGAAAGAAAGACCACAAATACCGCGCTCGGTCAGCATCAACAGACATTCACCGAATGGCGTAGGGTGAAACCCGTATTGGATGGTGAGATCTTGGCCGCGGCGTTTGTACTCGCCGGGGGTTACTGCCTCGCAACGCACGAACAGGTCATGAAGCCGGCTCGGGCTTGATAGTCCGGCATCGAAGGTGGCGTCCAATACGCTGGCTGAGTCAGATAGACTCTGCTTTGCCCGCGATAGGGTGAGGTATTGCAAGAACTTCTTTGGGCTTATGCCAACCCAGCGGCTGAAGAGTCGCTGAAAATGGTATTCGCTTAATCCGACTTCGCTAGCGATATCAGCGAGATCGGGTTGTTCCGATGTGTGTTGCGCAACGTATTCCAGCGCCTGCGCGATTCGATCGTAGTCGCGTGATTGCGCTAGCAAGATGTCCGAAGCAATGTTGCTTGGGGCCGCGTTTTCCCGTGTGGTCATTGTCAGCTCGAGGGTCATTATTCTCACCTACCGTTAACAGCGCCAGAAAGGTTTGTTGGCCTCTAATTCGGCATCGGCCCGGCTGATGCCGATATCTTTGAGTATGCAATCATCGAGGGTCAACAGGCCCCGACGTTGACGCGCGCACTCGTACCACGCGAACAGCATATCAATGAGACCACACATCCTCCACCACAAACCATGGCCGGCGTCTGCTGCGGTTGGACTACTCGGTGGTAACCCGTATACGGCATAAGCTTTGGCTCTCATGGCAAACGATCTCCATCGACTGTTTCTTAGGGAAAGCGAATGTACGCGGGCATCTCGGGCTGGGCCACCCGATTCTTGCTGCCGCATTGAGCTTGTGCGCTGCCTAGCGCGCTAACGACTTGCGCTGGTCAATGGGTGTAGCGAGGTGTCGACAAGAGATGTATCGGCGAATGCCGTTGACGATGACTACTTGGTTGCGCCGGCAACCTTGATGCAGTTGCGCCCTTGCCGCTTGGCGTCGTAGAGCGCCTGGTCGGCGCGGGCGAAAAGGCCAGTGTGCTTGTCCCTGCCGGTCAACGACGCAACCCCCATACTAGCGGTCACGTTGACGGTCTTGTCCTCGAATTGGCAAGCCACGCTCTGGATCTTCTCGCGGATATTCTCGGCCAGCACCGCTGCACCGCGCCGCGCCGTGTTATTCAACAGAATCGTAAACTCGTCACCGCCGTAACGAGATACCAAATCCGTCTCACGTAGGGAGCCACACACAGCATCCACCACTGCCTTGATCAGTTGATCACCGGCTGCGTGGCCGTATTTGTCGTTAACCTGCTTGAGCCGATCGATATCCATTATTATGAGAGACAAAGGCGTGCGATGACGGTGGGCCAGAGAGATTTCGCGGCGCAGTGCCGCTTCCATGGCCGTACGATTGTAGATACCGGTCAGCGGATCGGTGAGTGACGCCTGAAACGCATTTTCGTACTGCAAGGCGTTTCGCAGAGGATAGGCAAGACTCGATAGCAGGAACTCGAGCATAGCACCCTCTTTCTCGGTAAAGGCCTTTCCACGGGTGAAGGTAACCTGGCCCAGGTTCTGCTTTTCAACGATTAGTCGAAAGGTACGTGTATGCTTGGCCGTGCGGCCAACCGTCAGATCGATTTTGGGCCGATCGTTGCGGTAATTGATGCTGCTATGGGGGACGCTGGCACCGACTTCGCGCGAGAAAAGCTTTGCCAACTGTTCGAGTTCGAGCGTGGTCTGTAGGACCGCGACGGTCCTTAGGGCCTTGTCAAAGCCCCGCTGGCTACTACCGTTGGGTCGGGTCTTGAGCCAGGCCGCGCTTGTGGTTTGACCTGCACTTTTTCCCGAGAAATCTACCGTCTTCGCGGTTACCGATTCGTTGGTTGTCCGTAACATCTGTTACCGTTCCCGCGCGTTTCATTTGTTTGGTTCTATTAAACAATAAGTTAGACGATATTATTCAACCTGTCCAGGAAAACCACACGCTAATTAGCTGTAATCTGCACTGTTTTTGTGGGTGGCTTGTGCCAGGTGGGCGGGGGTCTAATGCGGGCGCGGGTGCCACCTCAGTCCATGGCGATAGTATGCACTCGCCTGACGGCGGCCCTAATGATGGCCACTGTCAATCCGCAGCTACCAGTAGTCCAGCAGACGAAAGTAGACAAAGCCAGCACACCGACTGGGAGGATCCATGGGCCACCAACGCCAACTAGAGCCGGAACAAGCGCTAGCAGGATCCAGTCGGTCTGTGTATTCCTTCCGCGAAGGCGATGGAAAAAACAAGGCCCGACTTGGCGGAAAGGGGCCAATTTGTGTGACATGACCCAGATCGGCCTCAACGTCCCGCCTGGATTTGTTATCACCACAGAGGCGTGCTTGCACTCTAGCGGACCAGCGAAAAGGCCTGCTTAAGGGATTAATGCCCGCGATGAAGGAGCACGTCGAGGACGTGGAATGTCTTACCGGGAAGGGATTTGGCGCGAAGGATAACCCGCTTTTGATATCCGTGCGCTCAGGCGCAGCAGTGTCAATGCCCGGCATGATGGACACTGTGCTTCATCTTGGCCTCAACAAGAACACCTTGAGTGGTCTGGCGGAACAGACGGGCAATCACCGGTTTGCGTTGGATTCTTATCGTTGATTCATTCAGCTATTTGGCAAAGTCGCACTGGGTGTACCGGAGACATGGCTAATGGCACGGCGGTTAACGTGGTGGCCATGGTCTTCGGCAATATGGGCGACGACAGCGGTACCGGGGCGGCGTTCACGCGAAATTTAGGCACCGGGAAAAACGAGCTCTTCGGGGAATATTTCGATTCTGTCATCACGTAGGATTGAACTATGTTTCTTGCTCGGCGCCCAGAGTTCCGGTCGCACGATTAGCGGGCGCGCGCGCCGCACTATTGCAAGATGACTACAACTTCGAGCCGTAGCTGGTAGTCGAGCCGCCTTAACTTACCTGGAAAACCCCTGGACGGTTGAGTCGTGTTCAATCGACTCAGTGACATCCATTGGCAGTGATCGCTTGATCGTGCTGCGGCAGCGCAGAACCTTCCAGTAACCGAATAGGTTGGCGCTGCGTATCTTCACAACATCCAGCCCAGTCTGTTCCAATAGGTCTTCTAACACGAGGTCGGGGTGGAAGCCCACCAACTTTGCCAGTGGTGAAAATAAACCTTCTAAGGCCCTGATGAATCCATTACGACTGCGAAAGTGGTTGACGATAAACATTTCCCCGCCGGGTTTACAAACGCGGCGCATCTCATTGACAAGTCTAGAGGCATCAGAAACTACCGAGACGACATACATCGCCACGACTTTATCGAAAGTATTCTCGGGAAATTTCAGATCTTCGGCATCCATTTCCAAAACTGCCTCGGCCTGGGCCAACTCCTGTTGGCGTACACGCTCGCGGGCTTTGGCCAACATTTCTCCGGAAATATCGATGTCAGTGACTTTGACGCTCTCGGGGTATAGGGGTAGCGACAAACCGGTTCCTACACCAACTTCTAATATATTGTCTCCCGGTCGTAAGTTAAGTGTCTGAATGATCAGCTTACGGCCAGGATGCAAGATAGCCCCAAACACGGCATCGTATATGCGGGCGTAACACCGATACGCGGTTCTTATGGCTTCGATTTCCACCGGCACACTCCTAGCATGGATAGGCATTTCTTGCTTAGGCCGTAAGTCACTGAGCCCCGCATATCGTATTTATCATGCTGTGTGATCTATGGAAATAGGTGGTCGAAACCCCTGTGATTCTGGTGGTTTAGAGTCCATTAAGCGCCATTATCGCTGCCTTTTGTGGCAGTAGGCTTTAGGATGGGTAACAAGTGTGGCCATATGCTATCGAGTATCAGTCCCTGTGCTTTGGCGCGGGGATGCAGGCCATCTGCTTGTATCAGATCGGCACGGCCACCCACTCCGGCCAGCAGATAGGGGACGAATGCAACTTTGTGTTTTTGCGCTAGCTGGCGATATACGTCGTGGAACTTCTTGACGTAAAGCGCGCCATAGTTGGGAGGCAGACGCACGCCGACCAATAGCAATGTTGCACCCTGCTCGCGACTTTTATCAATAATGGTGACAAGGTTACGTCGCATTTCCTCTAACGATAGCCCGCGTAAACCATCGTTGGCGCCCAACTCAAGAATCACCAATTGTGGTTGGTGCTGGGCAAGCGCCTGTGGTAAGCGTGCAAGACCGCCGCTCGTGGTGTCGCCACTAATACTGGCGTTGACCACGCGTTGGGGATAGCCTTGCTGCTCCAAGCGTCGCTGCAACAGAGCTACCCAGCCACTGCTTGTGCTAATACCGTAGCCCGCACTCAGGCTATCACCCAGCACCAGTATCACTGGTTTTTCTGCCAAGGCCTGCGCCGTCCAGGCGCAAAATATCAAAGCAAGGAGTGTTCTAAGCATGTCGCAAACTTCAACAGCGCCGATGGTGGAGGCGCAACGTGTGAGCAAAAAGGTTACCAGTCCTGAAGGCGAGCTGCTAATCCTTGATGACGTTAGCCTAAAAATTGATGCTGGGGAGGCGATGGCTATTGTCGGCCCGTCTGGTTCTGGAAAGTCTACACTGTTAGGTCTGTTAGCGGGACTGGATGTGCCGACTGGTGGACGCGTGTTCCTGGACGGGGTCGAGTTGACCACCCTAGATGAGGACGGGCGCGCACGTTTGCGTGCCGGTCGCGTTGGTTTTGTATTCCAGTCATTTCAGTTACTTCAAAGCCTAACCGCGCTCGAAAACGTAATGTTACCGATGGAACTGGTAGGGGAGGGTTCACCGCGAACGGCGGCTACCGACATTTTGCAACACGTTGGGTTAGGCAAGCGTTTGCACCACTACCCCAACCAACTTTCGGGCGGTGAACAGCAGCGCTGTGCGATTGCGCGCGCTTTTGCTAGCAACCCTAGGATGTTATTTGCGGACGAACCTACCGGCAACCTGGATCAGACCACCGGCGCGCGCATTGTCAAGCTTCTGTTTGCCTTAAACAGTGAACGTGCGACTACGTTAATCCTGGTCACGCACGATCGTGCCATATCGCATCACTGTCATCGCCTCGTTGAACTGGAAGCGGGTCGTCTTACCGGTGCAGCCTAAAATCACATATTCGTGATAAACACGCTAACCTTTTCCTTGCGGTCCTTACGGCGCGATTGGCGTTCTGGCGAATTGCGCATCCTTGCTATCGCGGTGGTAATTGCAGTTGCCAGCATGACGGCGGTCGGGTTTTTTACCGACCGCACATGGCAGGCCATGGGACAACAAGTCGGCGAGTTGTTGGCGGCGGATTTGGTCCTAACATCAACCAACCCTATCGGTTCTGACCGCCTTGCTTACGCCCGCACAAGCACTTTACAAACGGCTCAGACTTTGAACTTCCGTAGTGTGGTCATCGCAGATGGCAAAATGCAGCTTGTCGAAGTGAAAGCGGTGAGCGCGGATTATCCATTGCGCGGTTCGCTGCGGGTTGCCCCCAAGTTATTTGCACCAGATGACGTCACGCTCGTAACACCTGGCCGGGCTGAAGTATGGGTAAACGCAGATCTGTTACAGAAGTTGAGGGTGCACATTGACGATGTAATCAGCCTAGGTGAGGCTGAGTTTTTGATTCGCAAAGTCTTGACCTACGAGCCGGACCGCGGCGGGGAGTTATTCAACATTGCGCCGCGGGTAATGATGAATATTGAGGATGTTCCGGCTACTCGATTGCTGCAACCGGGGAGCCGCGCGCGACATATGCTGTTGGTTGCCGGTACGGACGACAGTGTGCGCGCCTATAGGAGTTGGTTGACTTCGCGTCTGAATCCGGATGAACGCTTGGCAACCTTGGAAGACGGTCGACCGGAACTACGCACTGCGCTTGAGCGTGCACAACGATTTCTAGGTCTCGCCTCGTTGGTGAGCGTGTTTCTTGCCGGCGTTGCCATGGCGATGGCAGCGCGGCGCTATACGCAACGTCATTTGGATACCAGTGCCATCATGCGTTGTCTCGGCGCCACCCAGCGGACCATCATCAAGATATTCGCATGGGAGATGTTTTGGATTGGGCTGGTGGCGGGTTTGCTCGGTTGCTTGCTCGGTTATGTCGCCCAGACAGGATTGGCGTTGATATTGGCAGGCCTGGTAGCCACGGAACTGCCGCTGCCATCATTACGACCTGCGCTAGTAGGTTTGCCGCTGGGATTGGCAGTGCTGATGGGTTTTGCTTTACCACCCCTTTTAGCACTAAAGGATGTCTCGCCGACACGGGTGTTGCGCCGACAGGTCACTACCCCGGTGCCCCGTAACATGGCCACTTACGCCTTGGCTTTTCTCACTATGGCTGGGTTGATGTCGTGGCATGCGCGTGATCTAGGGCTGTTGGCGTATGTGCTAGGTGGTGCCGTTGGCACCGTGGTGGTGTTGGCTATGACGGCATACCTATTAGTGAAACTGTTGAACGGTTTGCGAGGACGCGTCGGCGTTGCTTGGAGATTCGGGCTCGCCAACATCTCACGCCGGGCTCACGTTAGCATGGCCCAAATCGTGGCGTTCGGGTTAGGTATTATGGTCCTGCTCCTGTTATCACTTATACGTGGTGACCTGCTCGAGGGTTGGCGGAAAACGATCCCGCCTGAGGCGCCGAATCATTTTTTGATCAACATCCAGCCGGATCAAGCGCAAGCACTGGGCGATTTTCTCGTGGCACATGGCACGGCCAAGGCAGGTATTTATCCAATGGTGCGCGCAAGGCTTGTCTCCATTAATGGCAGACGTGTAGAACCCAAAGACTTCGACGACCCGCGTGCCCAGCACTTGGCGCGACATGAGTACAATCTTTCTTGGGCGGCACAGTTACGCGTCGACAATCGTGTGGTGAGCGGCCGATGGTGGAGCGCGGACGAACACGGCCAGCCATTGATGTCGTTCGAGCAAGAGCTTGCGGCGACCTTGGGCATCAAGTTGGGGGATGTGCTTACATTCGACATCGCCGGTAGCAAACTTGACACAGCGGTCACCAACTTACGCACCGTGGATTGGGATACGTTCAACGTTAATTTCTTCACTATCCTGCCGCCTGGCGTATTGAGTGAGTATCCAGCCACTTATGTGACCAGCGTTTATCTGTCGCCCGAAGGCAGGCGAATCCTTACCCCGATGCTAGAACAGTTTCCCAACGTCACGGTGATAGATGTGGATGCCCTGCTTGGAAAGGTGCGCCAGATCATGGAACGTGTCAGTCTGGCCGTAGAGTACGTGTTTATATTTACGCTGTTGGCGGGGTTGGCCGTCCTTTATGCAGCCATCCAGTCGACACAAGATGAGCGTCGCTACGAAACAGCCGTGCTACGTATCTTGGGCGCCCATCGTGGTCAGTTGCTTCGTGGGCTTGTGGCAGAATTCGTTACCCTTGGTTTGCTTGCCGGCGCTTTAGCGGGGGTAGCCGCATCGATTATCGGCTACGCGTTGGCGGAGTTTGTCTTTCATTTTGACTATCGGCTTAACCTCTGGGTCTGGCTAGCAGGCGCGGTATGCGGCGCAATCGGTATTGGGGCTGCGGGGACGCTGGGCACCTGTTCGGTGCTGCGCCAGCCACCCGCTAAGACGCTGAGAGAGGTCTAGCGGTAATACATTTCGGTGCCTCGCACCCTAAACGGCCGTGCGATATCATTATGGGCTGTGACCAATAACCCACTCGGAGAACATAAACATGAGAGTCAAAGCTGCGGTTGCACTCGAGGCCGGTAAGCCTCTTCAGATAGAGGAAGTAGACCTTGAGGGCCCCAAGGCAGGGGAAGTTATGGTCGAAATCAAAGCTACCGGCATATGTCACACGGATCACTTTACGTTGTCTGGCGCGGATCCCGAGGGATTGTTTCCAGCCGTCTTAGGACATGAAGGCGCGGGTGTGGTAGTGGAAGTCGGTGCGGGTGTGAACAGCGTCAAGGCCGGGGATCACGTGATCCCACTTTATACGCCGGAATGTCGTCAGTGTGAGTACTGTCTCAGCGGCAAGACCAATCTTTGTCAGGCCATCCGGATTACACAGGGACAAGGGTTAATGCCTGATGGCACAAGCCGTTTCTCTCTAAACGGCAAGACCCTCTATCACTATATGGGTACATCGACGTTCGCCAACTACACGGTGTTACCGGAGATAGCCGTGGCCAAGATTCGTAGCGATGCACCATTCGATAAAGTCTGTTACATCGGGTGCGGTGTAACCACGGGTATCGGGGCAGTGATCAATACTGCCAAGGTCGAACCGGGTGCTAACATTGTCGTATTTGGGCTTGGTGGCATAGGTTTGAATGTGATCCAGGGCGCACGCATGGTCGGCGCCAATATGATTGTCGGTATCGACACAAATCCGAAAAAACGTGCGCTCGCCGAAAAATTGGGCATGACCCATTTCGTGAACCCAAAGGAAGTAAAGGGTGATCTGGTAGCGCATATTGTCGATGTGACTAAGGGCGGTGCGGATTACAGTTTTGAGTGCATTGGCAATGTTGAGACCATGCGGCAGGCGTTGGAGTGCTGTCATAAGGGTTGGGGAGAAAGTGTGGTCATCGGCGTTGCCGGTGCGGGCCAAGAGATCAGTACGCGCCCCTTCCAGCTGGTTACCGGCCGCGTATGGCGCGGGACCGCATTCGGTGGTGCCCGTGGCCGTACCGAGGTGCCACGGATTGTTGATTGGTATATGGATGGCAAGATCAATATCGATGACCTGATTACCCACACGATGCCGTTACAAGAGATCAACAACGCGTTCCATCTGATGGAGAAAGGAGAATCCATCCGCAGTGTAGTGCTGTATTGATAGTTAGGGGCGCGTTGGTTGAACGTTTTTAAATAGGGGTGTTCCTATAGGTTGGGATCACGCCGATCGGCAAAGGACACAATGGATCACCAGAGAAGGCGTTTGCTCGTAGGTTCGGTGCTGAGTTTTGCTGCAGTCCTACCTGCGATTCGCTTAACCGCGGCGGAACTTACTCTAACCCCCAGACAAACGCGGGGCCCATTCTATCCTGTTCGCATTCCACTGGATTCTGATAATGACCTTATAGTAGTTAACGGCAAGTCGCGTCGGGCGAAGGGTGAAATCACCAATGTTGTCGGTCGCGTTCTAGATGAGCGCAGGCAGGCGATCGATGGCGCCCGCATCGAGATTTGGCAGTGTGACGCCAACGGCCGTTATCATCATTCCCGGGACAATCGGTCTGTCCCCCTTGATCTGAATTTTCAGGGCTATGGCGAGTTTACTACCGGGGCGGACGGTGCCTATCGATTTCGAACCATAAAGCCCGTTCCCTACCCAGGCCGTGCGCCGCATATCCATTTCGCCATTACCGCGCCGGGCACGCAGCCGCTCGTCACCCAGATGTATGTTGCGGGTGCGCCCGAGAACGAGAACGATTGGATCTTGAACAGCATCGGTGATAAGCGGGCGCGTGACAGTTTAATAGTTGAGGTGCGACCACACCCGGAAATCGTCGGCGAGCTCATGGCGGAGTTCGATATTGTGCTGATCACGGACGGGCGTTACAGCTCCGGCTAGTCCGGTAGATAATCCAATCTAGCAACGAACTGGCGTATCGATTCGTGCCGGTCTTCGTGCGCGCGTCTTCGGCCGCTCGCCTTCAATTACTCGACGACGGGTTATAGTATTCCAAGCCTATTCGCTGCAACCGGCAAGTGAGTTATGGCTGACCAGCACAAGATTGTCATAGTGGGTGGGGGCGCAGGCGGATTAGAGCTGGCCACGCGGCTTGGCGACAAGATCGGTAAGAATCGAGCAGCCATAACGCTCATCGACGAAAGTCGTACTCATATCTGGAAACCACTACTCCATGATGTGGCCGCGGGAGTACTCGATGTTGGCGAGGATCAGCTCGAATATCTCGCGCAAGCGCGGTGGCATCATTTTCGGTTTCTCCTCGGCCGTATGGAACGCCTTGACCGAAAGGAACGTGTAGTGCAGTTAGCACCAACCTTCAATGACGAAGGTGATGAGATAATTCCGCGTCGCACGTTCCCTTATGACACGCTGGTCCTAGCGGTTGGCAGCATCTGTGACGATTTTGGCGTATCCGGGGTCCAAGAACATTGCTTGTTCCTGGACACAACCGCACAGGCCGTGCATTTTCAGAAGCGCCTTATCGATTCTCTGCTGCGTGCCCACAGCTTGGGTGGACCGGAAAGCCCCACCCAATTGCATGTTGTTATCGTCGGTGGTGGTGCTACCGGAAGCGAATTAGCGGCACAGTTACACCATGTGACACATCAGCTGTCGGCCTATGGTCTGGATGAAGTCGACCCAGAGCGCGATATCAAGTTGACCTTGATCGAGGCGGCGGATCGGATTTTGCCGGCGTTGCCACCCCGTTTGTCTACGGCTGCCCATGCCCAGCTGACCCGTCTCGGTATCGCGGTACACGTCGCCGAACGCGCAGTTGCCGTTACCCCAGATGGGGTGCGAACTGAAAGCGATAGATTTGTTGCGGGCGGCATCATGGTGTGGGCCGCCGGCATCAAGGCGCCCGATTTCCTGCATAACCTCGATGGCCTGGAGACTAACCGCGTCAATCAATTAATTGTCCGCCCAACCCTGCAGACAACGCGCGATAAAACCATCTTTGCATTTGGCGACTGCGCTGCCTGCCCGCTCGGACAAAGTGACGGGCAGCTGGTACCACCGCGGGCACAGGCCGCCCATCAGCAGGCTTCACTGCTGGTTAAATCGTTGCGCAATCAACTGGCGGGTCGGCGCTTACCCGAGTATGTGTACCGCGATTACGGGTCCCTGGTTGCCCTTGGCAAGTACAGCACCGTGGGCACGTTAATGCATCGGCTGTTCCGGGGTAGCGTGATGATTGAGGGGGTTGTCGCGCGTCTGGTGTATCTGTCTCTATACAAGGGTCACCAGCTAGCGCTATTTGGATGGTACCGGGTTGCCCTATTAACACTGGCCAACCTGCTGCGCCGGCGTGTCAGTCCGGAGATAAAGCTACATTAATCGGTTAGATATGGCCGGCGGTTGCCGGGCCCCCCTCGGCACGGGTATGCTTGACGGGTCCCCCTGTGGTCAAGGTTCCCTTAGAGAGAGCCCGCGGTGGGATGCTTGTTTCTACAGAGGCCTGAGAATGAAATTTGACGATGCGCTTGAGCAGAAACTTGGGCTAAAGAACGTTACTTATAAGTACAATCTTGGCAAGGACCAGCTGTTCCACGAAGCGATTGCGAACGACCGTGGCCGTGTATACCTCGATGGGCCAGACACGGCACAAAAGGCTTATGCGACGGCGCTTGGTGTAAAGGGTCCATTGGTGTTTTACACCGATCCGACTTGCACCGGTCGACCCGTGAATGACACGTTCGCAGTCGCCTGGCCGGAAGTAGAGGGCGATATTTGGTGGAAGGACAACCTCAAGAGATTTGATCCCGAAAAGTATCAAGGCCTGCTTAAACGAGTAGTCCATTATCTCAACGAGCGTGGATCCACGCTCTATGTGCAAGACATTTATGCCGGCGCCGATGCGACCTATTCGGTGCCCTATCGTTTCGTGGGTGAGTACGCCACCCACGCCATGTTTGCGCACAACATGTTCCCCAAGCAAGTTGATGGCGTCGATGATGCTGAGCGCAAACGCTGGACGATGCTCAACATACCATCATTCCGATGTGAACCCGCTCGTGATGGTAGCCTCTCGGATCGTGCCGTAATCATCGATTTTCGTAACCAGATCTGCTTGGTCGCGGGCCGGGCCGACTACTGCGGCGTCGTGAAGAAGACTATTTTTACGGTAATGAACTTTCTGTTACCAAACCGAGGTTTCCTGTCTATGCATTGTTCAGGCAATATCGGTACGAACGGCGACACCGCTATCCTTTTCGGATTATCGGGTACCGGCAAGACCACACTTTCTGCGGATCTCGAGCGCAGATTGATCGGCGACGATGAGCATGGCTGGACGGAGCTCGGGGTATCAAATCTTGAAGACGGCTGTTACGCCAAGCTGATCGATCTCGACAAAGAGGCGGAGCCGATAATCGCGGCGGCGCTGTCGATGGAGGGCACCATCATCGAGAATGTGCCGTCTTTAGTCGACAAACCCTTGGCGGAGACGGACCCACAGGAACTCGACCTGGCCGACCGCTCGATCACCGAGAACACGCGCTTTTCATACCCACTGACCTGCAATCCTAACGTCGCTAAAGACGCGAAGGGCGGCCATCCCGAGACGATTGTATTGTTGACAGCTGACGCCTTCGGCGTTTTACCACCGGTGTCGATACTCGAAGGCAAAGAAGTGATGTATCACTTCGTGCAAGGTTTCACCGCGAAGTTGGCGGGGACTGAAGTCGGCGTAACCGAGCCGCAGGCGGCATTCAGTGCTTGTTTCGGCGCCCCGTTTATGTCCCACAAGCCATCGGTGTACGCCAAATTGTTACACGAAAAGATGGAGCACCACCGCGCGCGCTGTATATTGCTCAATACGGGGTGGTCGGGCGGTCCGGCCGGCCAGGCTGACCGCATGTCGATAAAGAACACACGAGCATTGCTCAATGCCGGTCTGCGTGGTGATTTGCATAGCGATGGTATGGAGTACGAGGTGCACCCGATATTCAAGTTGCGTATGCCCAAATCTTGCCCGGGCGTGGACCCGAAGATTCTGAGTCCACGAAATACGTGGAGCGATCAAAATGCGTACGATATGGCGGCGACCGAGCTCAGTCAGATGTTCCAAGAGAATTTTCAGAAGAATGGTTTCGCAGGCTTCGGTATCGAGGCCGTGATGTAGGCCTGACGGCTATGGGTTGCCGTCCGGTGTCACTGGAATGACGCCGGCGGCGGCATGGCGAAGCGGGATCCGACTGATCGAGTCCGGGCCCAAGCACAGCCGCTGTACGCGCGGAGCCAAGATAGCCGGCCCCCCAGGCGCTTGGGTTTCTACAACCCTCGGAATTGTTGCAGCTTTTCTGCCGTCACCGATACGCGGACGTCATGGACGCCGCTCGTGGTCGCTGAACAGGCGGTTGGTGCGAAGGTGGCTCGGTTTTTGCTCCTTATTGAGCATCATGGGTCTGCAGGCCAGCTTGCACCACAGCGGCCCGATGATCCCCACGCAGTCTTCGCACTAAAAGACCGCAACGAGTTCATCCTGCTCGGAAGGGAATCTGATCATGTTTTTTGTCGAGTGTGAGAAATCGATCCCGTTGGACGTCCGCAATGTGCTAGACACCGCCGCCCTGCTGCAGGTTACGGAGTTCAATTTGTTTCGCATGGCCTATCGTCACTGGCATGGACGCGACGCGTCTGAGCGGTCAATTGAGCAGTTCTTTGCTCCCTATATGTTTCGTTCCATCGTTCCCTACTGGGTGCGTCAACTGTGTCGCCATGTTTTGCAAGCAGATGCCGAGGGAACTCTTGCTCCGATCGAATTTGGCGTCACACAACCGGCGGAACAGGTCAATTCCACCACACCATTCCTCAGTGCAGTGGTTGTCGTGGGAGCGGCCCTTGGTATGTTGGTAATTGCTGCGGGTCTTTACCTACTCTATTGACCGGCTAAGAGATAGGACGTTCGGGTTTGCCCGACGGGCCTTCTCCAGTAACACTCACAACTTTCTCTGCCGCGATTAGAATGTGCGGTGCCTAACGTAATGCGGCAGACCCGCGCTGGTGCGACGATGCGCGGTTGCTTAGTATGGGGGGCCATGGGATCGAACTCGCCCACAAAGCCATACCCTTCATTAGCAACTTTGGTGCGCGTATTTGTCCCGTTTGCGCTTGGTTACTTTCTTTCCTATTTATATCGGACTATCAATGCGGTCATTGCGCCGAATCTCGCGGCTGATGTCGATCTCAATGCCGCTGATCTTGGTCTTCTGACAAGCGCCTACTTTCTAACATTTGCATTTTTCCAGCTACCGCTCGGCGTCCTGCTAGACCGTTTTGGACCACGTAGAACCGAGGCGGTACTACTACTGTTTGCAGCGACAGGGGCATTTGTATTTGCCAACGCTCACTCGACGGCCGGTTTGATGGTTGGTCGTGCACTCGTCGGCGTCGGGGTATCAGCCTGCCTGATGGCGGCGTTCAAGGCCTTTGTCTTATGGTTTCCTAGTAGGCGCTTGCCACTCATCAATGGACTACAAATGGCAGCCGGTGGGCTAGGTGCGTTGGCTGCCACCGCACCGGTAGAGGCCGCACTACAAGTGACCACCTGGCGCGGTGTGTTCATAGGGCTGGGCATTTGTACCTTGGCTGTTGCTGGTCTCATTTTTTTAATTGTTCCCGAACGCAAGCGTGACGTGCCGGTCACGAGCTTTAGCGAACAGGTACGCGGCATTGGGCAAGTATTCACAAGTCCGGTGTTTTGGCGCATTGCGCCATGGACGGTGATGGCGCAGGCTGCTTTCCTATCGATTCTGGGGCTATGGGTAGGTCCATGGTTGCGTGACGTGGCGGGTCTCGAGCGCGGAGCGGCCGCCGATTATTTGGCATTTATTGCGATGGCGATGATCGCGGGTTTTGTCTTTATGGGTGCGGTGGCCGAACGGTTGAGTCGACGAGGTATCCAGCCCATGACGGTTGCCGGCATCGGTATGGTGGTTTCCTTGTTGATGCAGGCGATGCTTATGCTCGGGTGGCGTAACATGGCGTTACCTCTCTGGATGTTGTTCGGTTTCTTTGGCACTACCAGCATTATTCCGTACGCAGTGCTTTCGCAGAGTTTTCCCGCCCCACTTGTGGGGCGTGTTATTACTGGACTCAACTTACTGGTATTTACGACCGCATTCGCCTGTCAGTGGGGAATCGGTGTGCTCATAAACCTCTGGCCGACGACGTCAACCGGTGGTTACCCGCCGCCGGCTTATCAAGCCGCATTGGCGATGATGTTGGCACTGCAGGTGGCAGGGTTAATCTGGTATCTTGTGTCTGCTGGCCGAAGGCCGGTACGAAGGCGCTCGGATATGGCGTAGTTCGAGCAAGCGGAAACGTGTTGGATAGTGCTGGTCTATAATGCCGCGGGCTTATGAGAAGTGAATCCGAAGATACGCCGGCCATACTCAACGACGCACTCGCGAAACAGTAATGCCTAGTTTTTGTTGTCGTCGGAGTCTGTAGCCTGCATGGCAATTGAAATCAGTAGCGAGTGGCTGTTAGCGAGCGATTCGGTTTGGCCGAAAATTCTTCAATGTTTTCCTCGCCAGCCGCTACTTTTGTTATATCCAATACGCAGTTCGTGTCATTATTTTCGCACTAAATCGCATGAGACGACGGGCGGCGGTCGGTAGGGGCGCGCCGCCGGCCTCGATCGCTACCGTGGCGTGATGACCTTCATCCTTACACATCTGTTCCAGCACCACGCGACTTGCTTGATCCTGAGTAGGGAGCCGAGCTAGGTGTTCTTTTAGGTGAACAACCACCTGGCGCTCAGTTTCGGCCACAAATCCGAGGCTCCATTTGTCGCCGACGAGACCAGCCAGCGCCCCGATTATGAATGACCCTGCGTACCAGATCGGATTTAGGTAACTAGTGTGACTACCGAGCTCGTTAATTCGTGCCTCGGTCCATGCGAGGTGATCGTTCTCTTCCGCCGCCGATTGCGCTAGCTTCTTACGCACTCCAGGGGTTTGGGCGCTTGCCGCCTGCCCACGGTATAACGCCTGCGCACACACTTCACCGGCATGATTGACCCGCATCAAACGTGCAGAAAGTTCTCGCTCCGCGTCTACTAAGTTGGTCTCGACGACACCCGCCGCTGGATTAGCACGTTCAGCGCTTGGTGCCGGCGCAAATAGCGTGCGAAGGCCATCGTCACATTGATCAATGATCCGGTCGAGACGAGAAAAAGGTTTTGTATTCATACTAGCCAAGATACAACAGTCCCATGGTCAGTTGCTAGTGAGAGGGGTAAAGATCGACCGATTTGTGTGTGTCAGCTCGGCTACGTAATGTTGATTCGCAGCTGGCGTTCAATGAGAACGACTGGATGAGTGACTTCGACATTCATGTCCATGCCGCGTATACCATCCACCAGATGCAGGGCGCAACCTATATTAGATGTGACAAGAACTTCAGGCACTATTTGTTTGAGCGCTTCCAGTTTGCTGTTGCGTAATGCTTCGGCCATCTCAGTCTGTGTCAGAAAGTAAGTACCGGCCGCCCCACAGCAAAGGTCATTTTCCGGTAACGGGCATAGCTGCACGGCGGGGATTTTTTCCAGCAGACGATAGGGTTTATCCTCGTGGCGCAGGACGTTCTTCAGTGTGCAGGGGTCGTGTACGGCGATACGCGCCGCTAGCGGAGCCAGTGATACTTCCTTAGGCCATTCGCAGTCGCCAAGGAAATGGCTAATGTCTTGGGTCTTTGAGGCGAATATCTGCGCACGTGGATCGTCTTGTAGGCAATCGTTGTATTCTGAGAGCATGGCGCCGCAACCGCTGGCGATGCTGATGATGGCGTCGAGTCGGTCGGTATCAAACGCGGCAACGTTTTGCTGCATCAACGCCGCTGCCTTGGTTAATTCACCGGCGTGCTGGTGTAGCGCACCGCAGCACGCTTGGTGTGGTGGTATATGTACATCGTAGCCAAGTGTGTTCAGCACACGAATCGCCGCCATCAGCGTTTGTCCGTCAGCGATGCTGGTAACACAACCGATGAACAGGCCGACATCACCGCGTTTGGGTGCTCGTCCCGGATAAACGGGCCGCCATTTAGTCTGTGCTGGGAGCAGCGGCAGTTTGGCATCCCATTGTGACAACCCCAGAAGCGCCAGCAACCGCATCTTGCGTAGGGACCACTGCAGGCCGCTACGCTGATAGAGTCGCAGTACGTGGGCGATGGCACGAAGATGCCGTGGGCGCGCGATCAATGTGTCCATGGCTATCTTGCGTATGAGGCGTTGTGCAAGAGGGCGCGCCCGTCGTGCTTCGATTAGCGCGCGACCGTGATCGATGAGCTGACCATAGTTGACCATGGCAGGGCAGACGACTTCACAGTTTCGACAAGCGAGGCATAAAGCGAGGTGGGACTCGAGACGTGCCGTCAGTGGTAAATTGCCACTGGCCATGGCATGCATCAGCGCAATACGGCCGCGCGGCGACTCGTTTTCGGTTCGCGTTTGCCGATAAGTCGGGCAATGAGGCAAACAAAGGCCGCAGGACACACAACGCGCGGCCTCATCCCTGATAGCAGATTCGAGGTCGGTTACGGTCAAATCGTTGAACTAGCTAAGGGTGAGATGCGCCCATTGGCTCGATGCACTATCATCCCTGTATCTTGCTACTTGACCCTGATTGATTGCAACTGTGTCGGAATTCGCCCCCTATTATCGTCGTCATGTGTTTTTCTGCGTCAATAATCGTGAGGACGGCAGCGTATGTTGTGCCAAAAGCGGTTCCCAGCAAATGCGCGACTATGCCAAGGCCAAGATCAAGTCGCTGGGGCTTGCCGGCAAGGGCGAAATACGGGTCAATATGTCCGGCTGCTTGGACCGATGCGAGGAGGGCCCGACCATCGTCGTCTACCCCGAAGGGATCTGGTATACATATGTAGATCAGGACGACATCGACGAAATCATTCAAGAGCACTTGCTGCACGGACGCATCGTTGAGCGGTTGCGCATATAGGTGCCGTCAAATGTCACGGGCTTGCCACTCTATGGCACGGGGTTGACGCGTGACGGCGCTCAAATACGCTGGGTCGTGACATGACAAGCGGGCGCACAGCGCCTCGAAATGGACGCCTTGGGTGCAACCGGGCGTGATTGCGGCCTACACCAACCCCAGATGTAGCTTTCATCCTCGGCCAACCGCGAGATAAAATGATTAAGTTTCATATACTTACTATGAATCAACCGTTCGTCAGAAAACCTTGTCTGGGCCGCCTTGACAACGCGTCCAAATATTAGATAATTATGATATTAACATTGTTAGTCGGATCACAAGAACTGGCGCGATCCTTGCTTGTTTATAGATAGCAGTACGATTTACGGCTTTGTGCTTTTTAGCATGAGGCATGAAAGGCTCCTCCATCCTCCTAGTGGTGGTTCGGGCGTGGCTCTTAGGCCACGCCTTTTTTTTTGGCCTAAATCTCGGACCCAGTATTGTCCTAAGCGCCATCACCACAGGCCTTGCAAGCTTGTATCTTAGACGCTGGTTTTGTACTATCCGCCGCTTTCAGGCCCTTTCGAATGAAGACCTTCTCCGCAAAAGCGGCGACCGTTAAGCAGGATTGGTGCATTGTCGATGCTTCCGGCAAGGTGCTCGGTCGCTTGGCAACCGAAGTGGCTCGTCGACTGCGTGGCAAGCACAAGCCGGAATATACACCACACGTTGACACCGGTGACTACGTGATCGTGGTCAACGCAGATAGGGTGCAGGTTACCGGCAGGAAAGCAGAAGCCAAGATGTATCATCGCTATTCAGGTTACCAAGGCGGTATGAAATCGATCTCCTTTAAGGAACTGCAGCATAGATTCCCTGAACGCATCATCGAAATTGCAGTGAAAGGCATGCTGCCAAAGAATCCATTGGGCCGGTCCATGTTCAAGAAGCTCAAGGTGTACGCCGGACCGGAACACAAGCACCAGGCGCAAGCCCCTAAACCGTTTGAAGTCTGAGACGAGCTAATCCATAACCATGGCAACCGTTACAAACGTAAACTATGGAACCGGTCGGCGCAAGACCGCAACAGCGCGAATCTATCTCAAGCCGGGCAAGGGCACTATTACCGTCAACAATCGATCGCTGAACGAATATTTCGGACGCGAAACAGCGCGCATGATCGTTCGACAACCGTTCGCGACGGTAGATATGCAGGAAAAGTTCGATGTCACCGCCAGTGTGTGCGGTGGTGGTCTGAGCGGGCAGGCGGGCGCCATTCGTCACGGCATCACGCGTGCCCTTATGGACTATGATGAAGGTCTGCGTCCGCGTTTACGCAGCGCCGGTTTCGTTACCCGCGACTCGCGAGAAGTAGAACGCAAGAAGTACGGTCTCCACAAAGCCCGCAAGCGGCCGCAGTATTCAAAACGCTAGTAGCAAGTTACAAGTAGCGAGTGGCAAGGCTCCGAATGGAAGCACTCGAAAGCCTTGAAGTGTGAAAACGTGGCTGCCGTTGAGTGTTGATCTCTACAAACTATTAGCTGATTGTAAGGACCATGATTTCGCGAATGGTCCAGGGCCTGATCAAGTACTACACTGAAGAAAGGGCCCCTTAACCCTGCATACTTTTATACTTGCTACTTCCGACTCGCATTTAAATAATGGGGGATCGTCTAGTGGTAGGACAGCGGACTCTGACTCCGCCAACCGAGGTTCGAATCCTCGTCCCCCAGCCAAATAAACGGTCTTTTCTTTTCACGGTGGGACACTCACGGGACAGGGAAACGACCCCAAGCAGCCACTCGCAAATTCGTAGGCGCGTGGTTTTGCTTCAAAATTCCTATGGCCGCTTTCGCCTAGAAGCAGCCGTTCGGTTAACTGAATATATGACCTACTGAAGGACAGCAACCGGCCACAAGCAGACATTGGTGGACGGCGGAACTGCGATTCGGCATAGATCTCAGCGAGCGCCCGCGTTCTCTTCATAAA
>Ga0114947_10000031_pt1 | contig 32779 bp, 25 predicted proteins | sample CR02metaG_FD_99656 | JGI IMG/M metagenome (GOLD analysis project Ga0114947, IMG submission 99656) | Deep subsurface microbial communities from Mariana Trench to uncover new lineages of life (NeLLi) - CR02 metaG | ecosystem: Environmental > Aquatic > Marine > Ocean trench > Sediment ...
CCAGTGAGCGGTTGGTGGCGGCGATGACTCTGCCGTCGAAGCGCAACTGCTCGTGACTGCCTACGGGCGAGTAACGCCGCTCCTGAAGCACCGTCAACAGCTTGATCTGAATGGGTACCGACACTTCACCGATCTCGTCGAGGAACAGGGCGCCGTAGTTACTCAGTCGTTCGAATAACCCCCGATGGTTGCCGATCGCGCCCGTGAACGCCCCTTTGCGGTGTCCGAACAGCTCCGACTCGATGATACTCTCCGGATACTGCGACAGATTGACGGCGACGAAGGAAGTGTTGAAGCTCGCGGCGAAGCAACCCCGTTTCCGGTCATAAGGGATCAACCCGGATCGCCCGATGGCGGCTGCCGCCAACGTTTTGCCCGTTCCGGTCTCACCGAGCATCAGGGTGGAGAAGTCTTCCATGCGATTCCACAGGTACTTTTCATAGATGCGCACATCGGCGGTGAAAACGTTGTTCCACAACGCGTGGCGCAGGCGGCCCATGGCGGGGCTGTCGCCTAGCAGAGAATCGACGATGAAGTAGTAAGCGCGGCGCAGCTGATAGAACAACGCCAGGTAGCGGGCAGCGTCGTCGCCGTTGAAACCGCAAGCGCGCAACTCGTCGAGTAGGGCGTCCGCAAAGGGCGCCGCCACCGGCTCGTCGCCCTTTGTCAGTTGCTCGGCGATGAGTGCGTCGAAGTGGTCCACGTAGTGGTGATAGACGCGGAACAGCAACACGTAGCCGAGAATTTCCCGGTCACGCGCGGCCACGTCTTTGGGGGCGGTGATGCCTGCCGCGGCGAGCCTTTCCAGTCGTTCCTCACACGCCGGCACGACGGCGCCGAAGGGATGCTTGGGCGTGGCGCCGGAGGTTCGCGGAGCGCCGGGCACCAGGGCGCGGATCCGTGTGTGCGCGTCGTCGAAAGGGTTGCTGAAAATAATCTCGACGACAGCCGTGAAAAACTGCCGATCGTCGGCGTTCAGCTCCATGGAGGCGCCTCACTGAATGTGCGTCGCATGTTCAGTGAGTGTACATGCCGTGTACAGATTATCTAGGAGAAAATGGGGACAAAAAATGGGGACAGATCTATTTTCCCTGGACGCAACAGAATTCCCTGGCTTTGGGCGTAGGAAAATAGATCTGTCCCCATTTTTTTGTCCCATTTTTTCCTAGAAAATCGCCAGCTGCGCATCGGTGATGGCCTCGAAGCTGGTATCGAGAAAATGCAGTATTCCGTTGGCCGCGGGTGCCAGCTGGCGTTCCCGGTAATGATCGTAGTCGGGCTTGGGAAATACGTCCCGCACCGGCTCAGGTCCGGTGGGGGTGATCACATAGCGCACCCAGCGGCCCGGATTCTCGAGCTTGCGTGCCGCCTGAACGTGGGGCGGGACGTTGCGCGTGTACTCGTCGAGCGCCCGGCGCAGACGTTTGCGGTAGACGAGCTCCCGGTCGAGCTCTCCGGCAAGCAGACGGGCAAGGGTCTCGCGGACGAAATCCTCGTAGGGCAGATCGAGAAAAATTCGACGGTAGAGCTCGCGTTGAAAACGCCGCGCCAGCGCCGTCCAATCGGTGCGCACGCTTTCGAGCCCCTTGAACACCAGGTCGGTACCGCCGTCGGCGGTTCGCACCAGGCCAGCGTAGCGTTTCTTGCTGCCGGTCTGCTCACCGCGCACCGTCGGCATGAGAAAACGCAGATAAAGGGTCTCGAATTCCATTTCCAGAAAGGATTCGAGTCGAAACTCCCGCACAAGCTCTTGCCGCCACCGATCAGTGAGTGTGGCCGCGAGATCCGTGCCGATACGCGTTGCCTCGCGCTCGTCGACGGCGTCGCCGAGCAGCACGAACAGTGAATCGGTGTCGCCGTAGATGACGCGAAACCCGTGCTCCACGATGCGATCACGGCTCTTCTGAATGATCTCGTGTCCGCGCAGGGTAATGGAGCTTGCCAGGCGGGCATCGTAGAAACGGCAGCCCGGGGAACCGAGCACGCCGTAAAAGGAGTTCATGAGTATCTTGACGGCCTGAGATAGCGCGGCATCGTCATTCTTCTTGGCTTCGTCGCGCGCCCGCCACAGCTCCTCGATGAGCTCGGGAAGAATGGCGCCGTGGCGCGCGAAGCGGGCCTCGAGAAAGCCGGGTACCGGATCGTCGCCGGGCACGGCGAGTCCCATTGGGTCGATTTGAAAGGTACGGATGATGCTCGGATAGAGGCTCTTGAAGTCCAGCACCAGGACGTTGTCGTAGAGACCCGGCTCGGAATCCATGACATAGCCGCCGGGGCTGCCGGGACCCTCTCCGGCATCGCCCACGTCCGGGGCCACGTGGCCGTGCCGGTGCAGCCGCGGCAGGTAGAGATTGTCGAAGGCTGCGACGGATCCGCCCAGCCGGGCAATCGCAAGACCGGTGAGCTCCGCGCGGCGAAGCGCAAATTCCACCAATCCCGTGGCGGCGAAGATTTCTGTGACCAGACGGCAGTCCTCGATGTTGTAGGCGGCAAGGCGGGCGCGATCTTCCCGGAACAATCGGTTGATCTCGCCGACCTTGTCGCGGCTGCCTGGATCGCGACTGCTGTCGCTACTGCTTTCGCCACTGCCTTGGCCACTCAGATCATGCTTGCCGCGCCCCAGCAGTGTGCGCGCCACCGCTTCCAGAGCGAAGCTTTCGAAGCTCCAGAACGCCGCCCGCAGCCAGTCGATACCGTCGAGCACCACGCGGCCGGGAAGCCGCGCGATGCGCGTGCCGCGTGGGTTCTGTGGTTGCAGCACGGTGGCGCGATCGCCGCCGCGCCCCATGGCAAATGCCACGTTCAAGGCCCGGCAGCGGCGCTCGATGAGGTCCAGATCGAAATTGACCACGTTCCAACCGAGGATCAAGTCCGGATCGGCTCTCGCCAGCCAGGCAAAGAATGCTTCCAGCAACGCCCTTTCGTCGGCGCACGCCTCGACGCGTGCCCCGTCCACGTCGATGGCTTCATCGCAGATCATGAAGACCACGGCGCCATGGTCATCGCCATCGTCACCGTGCACCGCGATGGAGTACAGCTGTCCCGATAGGCCGTCGCTCTCGACGTCCAGCGAGATAGCGGTAAGCCGGGCGCGGAAGGTGTCGCGCACGATCACCGGGTTACGAAATTCGAGATAGCCTCCACATTGGCGGGCTTCGCCGCGGGCGCTGAATGCGGCATGGATGAAGCGCTCCATGAGATAGCGATCAGTGGGTTTGAGATCGGACTCGTACAGGGTGACGCCGTGTCCGCGCAACGACTCGCGGGCGCTCGCGAGATCCCGTTGACAGCGGAAATACAGGCCGTCCACCGGTGTTCCTGACAGGGTCGCGAGTTCCAGGGGTTTGCGTTCGAAGCGCCGGTTGCCTTCATCCAGCCCCGGCAGCGGCGCGTCACGGGCGACAAAGCAGATTGCCTTCTGATCATCGATGACGACGCGTACCGGTCCCTGATCCGACAGGGCCCACAGCACGAGCTCCAACCCGTCGTCCACATCGCGCCACTGACGGGTCAACAACAAGCAAGACAGATGCGTGGACATTCAGCGGGGTCGGTCGCCCGCGAGAGTGATGCGCTGCATTGCGCGGTGGTGGCCGTGGTAGTCGTTGAGGGGATAGTGCTGGGTGGCACGATTATCCCAGAAGGCCAGAGAGTCGCGCCGCCAGCGGAACCGGCAGGTGAACTCCGGCTGTGTCTGGTGGCGATAGAGGTAATCGAGAATCGGTGCGCTCTCGGCCTCGCTGAACCCGGCGATGCGCACCGTGTGTCCGGGATTGACGTAAAGCGCCTTGCGTCCGGTCTCCGGGTGGGTGCGCACGATGGGGTGCTCGGCGACCGTGACGGTCTCGCCCGCTTCCCGGGGCCGTTCCCGTAACCGGTTGACGCGGGTCGCTGCCGCATCGTCCTTTTCCGCGCTGTTGACGGCGCTCAGCCCAATCAGCAGACGCTGCATGCCCGGTGACAGATTTTCGTAGGCCATGACCATGTTGGCGAACAGCGTATCGCCGCCGAGGGCTGGTATCACGCGCGCATACAGCATGGTGCCCATGGGCGGGTATTCCAGATAGGTGGTGTCAGAATGCCAGATACCGCCGAAGTTGACGCGCTCGTCCTCTTTCTTGACGACCTCGGTGATCTCCGGATATCCGTCCATGCCTTTGACGAACGGGTATTCGCTGGGCTCACCCAGGGTGCGGGCGAAACGCAGATACTGCGCTTGCGTCAGGGACTGGTCGTGGAAAAAGATCGCCAGATGGCTGAGAAAGGCCCGGCGGATCTCCGCGATCGTTTCATCGTCGAGTGGCTCGCCGAGATCCACGCCGCTTATCTCGGCCCCCAGGGCGGCAGACAGGGGTTGGACCCGGATGCGTTTGTAACCCATGGCGTCAGCCAGGATAATTCATGGACCCACGCGCTACCAGGCGGATGCCGCCACAGTCAGGAGGCGCAGGGCGAGCACCGTCAAAATGACCTTGAAGGCGCGCGCGAAGATGTGGTGGGGCAAGCGATCCAGCAACCGCTTACCGATCATGGTGCCAAAAATTCCGGCACCGATCATGGCCGCCAGCAATGGCAGCCAGGGCAGGAAAGCAAAGCCGAGAAAGCCGAATGCGATGACCTTGAGGGTATGCTGCACCGTCATGCAGGCAGCGTGGGTTGCCACGACCGCGTGCCGGTCCAGGCGATCCGGTGTGATGAAGCTCGCTACGAACGGACCGGTGGCGCCGACGAACATGGTGCAGAAGCTGCCGACAATACCGACCAGGGTGAATCCGCGTTGCGGAATGTGTGATGCTTTGAGTTTCGGCAGCCAGACGACGGCGAGGATGAACAAGCCGAGAATAGTCGTCAGTATCGGCGTCGGCAACGCCACGTACAGCTTCGCGCCAAGGACGATGCCGAGCACCGAGCCGAGCGCGAATGGCAGCAGTATGCGGCGATCGATATGCTGGCGCATGAGCGTGGCGCGCCCGGCGTTGGAGCCAAGCTGAACCACGCCATGGGTGGGTATGACGACGACTGGCGGTAGAAAAGAGGCCATGACGCTCAGCAGAACGAGCCCACCGCCGATGCCGGCGGCCGCGGTGAGCGCCGAGGTGAAAAGGCTCAGCGCGACCAATCCCATGGCCGCCAGTGCCGATACGTCCGGCGGCAGCAAAATCAGGGTCAGAGACTCCATTTCAGATTTGCAATGAGGGATTGATGGTGGGTTCCAGCGACAGCGCGAACAGGTATCGCACACCCACGGAGCCGATTGTGGTCGAGGCCGGCGAGTTTCTCGCTGGATTTCGCTCCGTATTGATGGCCACGACGAGTACTGACGGTGTTCCCGACGCCAGCTATGCGCCCTTCGTGCGCATCGACGACAATGCCTTCTACGTCAATTTGAGCGAGCTTTCGACCCATACGGGTAATCTTCTGGCGACGCCGCGGATAAGCATCCTATTTTTGCAAGCGGAGAACGACACCAAGCAGCTGTTTGCGCGTAAACGCTTGAGCTTCGATGCCGAGGCGGAAGTCGTCGAGCGCGATTCAAGCCGTTGGTGCCAGGTAATGGACCTGTTCGCGGACAAGTTCGGCGACATCATGGATTTGATACGGCCCCTTCAGGATTTCAAAATGTTTCGCCTTGTGCCGCGAAGTGCTGTCTATGTGCGAGGATTTGCCCAGGCCTATCCCATCGAAGCGTCCCAGCTGGAATTGCTTCGCCAAGTCAACGATCTCTGATGTTCAGGGCGCCTTGATGAGCTTCTGGATGCCCCCGAACTGACGTATCCACGGTGGATTCTTGCCCACGCCGGGCGGCAGGGTGGCGACGGCGTTCTGTGCCTGGGACTTTCCAGGGTAGGCGCCGTAAACGGCCGCGTACCATTGCTTGCCGTCGCGCTGGAAAGCGAAGTAAGTCGCTTGGCCGGTGAGCCGATGCTTGTCCAGGTACGCGCGCATCAGATCTTCGTCGCGGGTAGCGAGAAGCTGCAGGGTGTAATCATCGGGATTTTGCGCCAAGAGCCATGTCTTGCCTTCGCCGGTGGTCGTGCTGGCTGCCGCTGGCGCAGTCGCCGCCGTTGGCGCGCTGGCGGCGGCACCGGCTGCTGCCGCTGCCGCTGCAGCGGGAGCGGTGGTCGCGCTGGACCCGGCCTGGCTGGCGGCGATAGTGCTGGTAGCGGCCGGCTCAGGCGCGCTCGCCTGCACCTGGTTGGCCGGTGAATCGGTCATGCTGAACAGGCGTTGGGCTTGTGCGTGACCGTTTTCCGCCGCCCGCCGGTACCAGCGGATGGCGATTTCTTCGTCCTTTGGTACTCCGCGCCCGAAATAGTACTGGGTGCCGAGATTGAACTGCGCCGGCGCGAAATCCTGCTCGGCCGCCTTGCGCCACCATTCGGCGGCTTTTCCGTCGTCCTGCTCGATGCCGTTACCGTGCTTGTAGGCATTGCCGAGATTGAACTGGGCCGGTGCGTAGCCCTGCTTGGCGGCAGCCTGAAACCAGCTGGCGGACTCGGTGACACTCTTCTCGACGCCGGCACCCTCGAAGTAAAGGCTGCCGAGACTGAATTGGGCGAACTTGTTGCCGCCATCGGCGAGAGGCTGCCAGATTCGCAGGGCCTCGGCGTAGTCGCCGGTAAGATAGGCGCGCTTGCCCGCGTCATAGTCTTCCTGCGCCGTCGCCAGCGGTGCTATGGTCATGAGCGCGGCCAGCAGCAACGTCCGGCACCGCCATGGTTGCGACCGGGGTTGCCGATGGCCGGTTGGTAATCCGGTGATGGGACTAATCGTAGACACTCTCACATTCGCCTCCTGCCCTGGGGTGGTCGGGCGGTCACAGAGCCTATGCCAAGCGTAGGTGGCCGACAAGGCCATCGCTAGTTTCACCGGCTAGGGCGGCGGCGGCAGCAACACTGATCGGTGCTGACAGACGTGAATTGGCCCTCCAGTCAACTGTTTCTCAGCAAGGAGCGGCTGGCGGCTCTGGCCGAGCACTGCCGGACGGCGTTCGTGGCCGAATGCCGGGCCATGCGCATCGACGAAGATCTGTCGCCGCTGCTCGAGTCACTGTATCTGCCCCTGGCGGCCTGGTTGCGCGCAAGGCGCGGTGACCATGGGCGTATCCAGGTGGTCGGAGTCTGCGGTGCGCAAGGGTCGGGAAAATCGACCCTCTGCCGGCTTCTCGGCACGGTTCTCGAGACTGCCTTCGGTGAGCCGGCGGTGACTTTGTCCATCGACGACATTTACCAGACCAGGGAGCGGCGCCAGGAGCTGGCGGCGAAAACGCACCCTTTGTTCGCGACCCGCGGCGTGCCGGGTACCCATGACGTGGCGCTGGGTCTAGCCATCATCGGCCGGCTCAAATCCCTTGGTGAAGACGAGGTCGTGCGGTTGCCGGTGTTCGACAAGGCCATGGACACGAGGCTCGCCCCGGATCGGTGGCGCTGGCAACGGGGCCCGGTCGCGACCGTGTTTTTCGAGGGCTGGTGTGTGGGTGCGGTGCCAGAGAAAGAGGCGGCGTTGATCGACGCGATCAACATTCTGGAACGGGAGCAGGACCGGGACCGTGTCTGGCGCCGCGCGGTCAACGAGCATTTGCGAGGAGACTATCAACAACTGTTCGCACTCATCGATGTATTGATTCTGCTGCGCGTGGACGGAATGCACCGGGTTTTCGAGTGGCGGCGGTTACAGGAGCACAAGCTGGCGGCTGAAGTCTCTGCCAGGGCGGCGGACACGAGAATCATGACGGACGAGCAAGTGGACCGTTTCATCATGCACTATGAACGGCTTACCCGGCACATCCTCTCGGAGATGCCCGATCGTGCCGACATCGTGTTCGACCTCGACGAAAGTCACAGCGCTGCCAGGGTGCATATCAACAATCGGATTTGCGACCCGTTATAATCGACACATGACACACCCAGCCTTCGAGTTGATTCGCCGGGAGCACGTCTCGTCTCTGAATGTGACCCTGGAGCAGTATCGGCATACTGCGACGGCGGCGAGCCATATTCACCTGGCGAGCGCCGACAGCAACAATGCGTTTCTGGTGGCGCTGCCCACCGTTCCCCGGGATAGCACCGGAGTCGCTCACGTGCTCGAGCACGTATCGCTGTGCGGCAGTAAGCGTTACCCCGTCCGGGATCCCTTCTTCATGATGTTGAGGCGTTCGCTCAATACTTTCATGAATGCGTTTACTTCAAGCGACTGGACCGCCTACCCCTTCGCCACCCAGAACCGCAAGGACTTCGACAATCTGCTGGGCGTTTATCTCGATGCCGTGTTCTTCCCGCTGCTGGACCCACTGGATTTTGCCCAGGAGGGTCATCGATTGGAGTTCGAGGAGCCGTCGGATACAGATTCCGCGCTCACCATCCGCGGCGTCGTTTACAACGAGATGAAGGGGGCCATGAGCGCGCCCGTCGCCCAGGTCGCACAAACTCTGCAATCGAAGATCTTTCCCACCATCACCTATCACTACAATAGTGGCGGCGACCCGGATGACATTCCCCGCTTGGATTATCAGCAGCTCAAGGATTTTCATGCTCGTCACTACCACCCGAGCAATGCGCTGTTCATGACCTTCGGGAACTTCCCGGTGGAAGAGCATCACGCGACTTTCGAGATGGACGTGTTATCGCAGTTCCATCGCGATTGTCGCGCCGTCCATATTCCCGACGAACGCCGCTATTCCCAGCCGCTGGCGGTGGAGGGCAGCTACAGCGTCGATGATGACGAGGACACCGGAAAGAAGAGTCACGTGGTCATCGGCTGGCTGCTGGGCAAGAGCGACAATCTGCCGGAGATGTTGCAGGCTCACCTGCTGTCCGGCGTTCTTCTGGACAACAGCGCTTCGCCGCTGCGCAAGCTCCTCGAGACCACGGGTCTCGGCAGCGCGCCGTCGGAGCTTTGCGGCCTGGACGATTCCACCCGCGAGGCGACATTTCAATGCGGCCTGGAAGGAACCGACCCGGAGTGCGCCGAAGCCATCGAGCAACAGGTACTTGGCGTGCTGGAGAGCGTTGCCCGGGACGGCGTGCCGCTGGAGCAAGTGGAGTCCGTGTTACATCAGGTGGAGCTCGCGCAACGGGAAATCGGCGGCGGGCGGTTCCCTTACGGCCTACAGCTCATGCTGCGGGTCATGCCGGCCTATCTCCACGGCGGCGATCCGGTGATGGCACTGGATATCGACGACACTCTTGCCGAGCTCCGTCAGGCTATCACCGATCCGGCGTTCATCAAGAATCTCACGCGACGTTTGCTGCTCGACAACCCTCACCGGGTTCGCCTCACCATGGCGCCGGACAGGGAAATGAGTGCCCGGCGCGCCGCCCTGCTCGCCGAGCAGTTGCAAGCGCGCAAGCGCCTGCTCGACGCGGATGAGAAAAAGCGCATCGTCGAGCAAGCGGCGGCGCTCAAGGCGCGCCAGGAGCAGGAAGAGGACGCGGAGCTGCTGCCCAAGGTGGGCCTGGAGGACGTGCCCGCGGATCGTGCAATTCCCGAAGGATCGCTGCACCTGGTGGGCGGTATGCCCCTTGCCTGGTACGGACAGGGCACCAACGGTCTCGTTTACCAACAGTTGGTTATCGATCTCCCGGCGCTGGCGCCGGAGCTCATCGATGCGCTGGGTCTGTTCTGCGACTGTGTTACGGAAGTGGGATGCGGCGACCAGGACTATCTTCGCGTGCAAACCCGGCAGGCTGCCGTCAGCGGGGGGGTAAGCGCCAGGATCTCCTACCGGTCCCGCGTCGATGATCTCACCCGAGTGCACGGCTTGTTCGTGCTCTCGGGGAAGGCGCTGGCCCGCAACGAAAAGGCGCTGGCGTCACTGCTGAAGGACACTCTGGAGGGCGCGCGATTCGACGAACTCACGCGCCTGCGCGAGCTCGTCGCCCAGTTCCATGCCGCGGCAGAAGCGTCACTTATCCAGTCGGGTCACTCCCTCGCCATGTCGGCGGCAAGCGCGGGTCTGGCGCCGGCCGCTTTGCTCGATCACCGCTGGGATGGACTCGAGGGTTTACGGCGGCTCAAAGTCCTCGAGGCCGCCCTGGCCGACGACCGTCAGCTCGCGGATTTCGCCGGCAAATTGGAACGCCTTCGCGACAAGCTGCTGGCGGCGCCGCGCCAGGTGTTGCTTGTCGGCGAGCCGGACCGGCAAGAGGGCATGGGCGCATCGCTGGAAGAGTTATGGAGGGACGCGCCGGGGACCCATGATGACCATCGTGCCTTCCGCTGCGCCTGGACCGAAAGCCACGTCCACCAGGCGTGGAGCGTCAACACTCAGGTGAATTTCTGTGCCAAGGTCTACCCGACCGTGGCCGAATCCCACGCCGACGCGCCTGCGCTCATGGTGCTGGGTCCTTATCTCACCAACGGATTTCTGCACGGTCGCATACGCGAGCAGGGTGGCGCCTATGGCGGCGGGGCTGGCTATCATTCCGATAGCGGCGCGCTGCGATTCTACTCCTACCGGGATCCGCGCTTCGCCGAGACATTGACGGATTTCGATGGCGCCATCACCTGGCTCATGGAGGAACGCCACGAAGAGCGGCTACTCGAGGAAGCCATATTGCGCGTGTTGAGCGACATCGATCGGCCGGAATCCCCGGCCGGCGAGGCCATCGCCGCATACTTCGGCAGCCGGCACGGGCGCACGCCAGCCCATCGGCGTGCGCTGCGGCGTGCGGTGATGGCAGCCAGCTTAGACGACCTGAGGCGAGTCAGCGAGCATTATCTGACCGCCGACGCTGCCAGTGTCGCGGTGGTCAGCAATGAGGCGACCATCGAAGCGAACTCAGCGCTGGGATTGGAGCTGTGTAAGCTCTAGTTCGCGCTAATGCGCGCGTGCCCCGTCGGCGTGGAGGTGCTCGGTGATGGTGCCGATGATGCGATCGAACAGGGGCACGTCTTCGATGATCGCGACGTTGCCGCGCTTCATTTCCACCGCCAGACCGTGAATGGTGGCATCGGCCACTTTCATGCCTTTGCGATCGGTGAACAGATAACGGCCCGTCACGGGGCTCATCCAGGTCAAACGGGCGGGGGTCTTGGCGCCATCCACGTGGTAGAACTCCACCCAGCTCCCCACATCCAGGTTGCGGACAATTTCCGTGTACTCATCCTCTTCCTCGGGCTCGTAGGCGACGTCGGCCCCGAGTCCCTGGATGACGATTTGCTCGTCGTGATGGTTCAGCAGGGCGCTCGCCTGAGAGCTGGCCTCGGTCAATTGCTCGTCGGCCGCGACCCTGGATGTGCGGATTCCGTCGCCGGATGTGACAGTGATGGAATCCACACTGCCGTTGCGCAGGGCTTCCAGTACAATTTTCACGGCGATTTCACTCGCGACCTCGCCGGCGTTGCAGCCGCCCATGCCATCGGCGACGATGGCAATCCCAAGATCCGCGTCGATCGCAATGTGGTCTTCGTTGTGGGATCGCTTGATCCCGACATCGGTGAGGCCGTACATGTCGAGCTTCGCTTTCGGATCGAACTCTTCATCTCCCGGCATGGAGTCGGGATAGGTGCTGAGGACGCGCGCCAGTACCACTGAGATATTGTCTCGCCCACCGTTCTTGTTGGCGGTATCTACGAGCATGCGGCTTGCCGTCGCGAGATCGGTTTGATGATCACAAAGAATCTCGGCCAGGGCGACATCGTCGACCATGTCCGTCAGCCCGTCGGAGCAGAGAAGATATAGATCGTCTCGCTCGGTGGCGATTTCCTGTACATCCACGTCCACGGTGGACTCCGGCCCGACGGCGCGCGTGATGACGTTGCTCTGGATCTTCTCCTCGACGTCCTCGGCGGTGTAGATGCCTTTGTTGACGAGCTGCTGGCGCAGGGAGTGATCGGCGGTCATGCGTTGAAATACGTCTCTGCGCAGACGATACAGTCGTGCGTCACCCACGTGGGCAGCGGTGAGGCGGCTGTCGTGGAACTGCACGGCGACCAGCGTGGTACCCATGCCGGCACACTCGGGCCGGGCTTCCGCCGTTCCATAGATCACGTCGTTGGCTCTTTCGATGGCGAGCTGAATCAGAGACAATTCCTCGACGCTGTAGGTCGCCTCGTCGGACCACTGGAAGCCGATGTCCTGGGAATCCAGGCCGGCGCTGTCGATGTCGGCGCCGTTCTCGGCGGTCGCCACACCGGATAGCTCTCTCACTTCGTCAGGATCGCCGACACAGACTTCGTTTCGAATGGCGGCTATATGCAGCTTTTTCAGCGCACCGAGGAAGTTGCTGGCAAGCTGAGCGGGGATCCCCAGCTGCTTCATTCCGTCTCTTATGCGGCGCAACAGCCCCGGCAGAACTTCGGTCAGGTGGGTTCGGTCCTGATTCAGGGTCTTTGGCGCAATGCTCCAGACAAGGTCCTCCATGGTCTGGACAGCGCTCTTCCAGCCGTCTCCCGTCTCGCCTTCCTCGAAGTGGCGGATGAACAGGAGTTCTTTCCAGTGACCGACGAGAAACTCCCGAACGACGCTGTGCATCCCGGCTTTTTCCAGGCAACGCGTGGTCAGCTCTTCCGCATTCTTTCTGGCAAGCGTCAGGCGTTCACGATCCTGAATGACATCGGCAAAGGTGCTCGCGGTGTTCTCGGCCCGGTTCTCTTCCCAGTCGAGGAATGAGTCCAACTCCGCCTGGACTTCCGCAAACACGTCGATGCGCGCGTCGAACTCGTCCAGAATGCGACCAACCATCGATTCGAGCTTGTTGTAAAGGGCGTCATTGCGGTCCTGATCCTCGCTCCAACCGACCGCGGCGTCGGCGATGGAATTGAGGAATTTCCGTGCCGGGTGAAACTTCCGTGCGAAGAATTCCTTGTCCAGTATGGCCACCTTGAGCATCGGAATCTGCAGCCGGCCGATGAGGGCCTTCATCGGCGCCGGCATTTTCTTGTCGTCCAGGATGAAATCGAACATCATCGCGACGACGTCGAACATCATGGCGTCAATTTCCGCCATGCCGCTCACGACGTTCACCTGCTTCAGGTCCCGGAGCACGTTGACGGTGCCGGTGTGAACAGCCGAGACATCCAGCGAGGAAAATTCCTCGCAGGCTGCCTCTGTGTCCCCGTGCTGCAGATGAGTGAGTTGGCTGACGACTCGAAGCTGCTCTTCACCCGGCGTGTGTGTGCCGGTTCTGTTGGTGAAGTTCACATCCATGATCTGGCGCAACGCGTCCAGTAGAACGGCGCTGGTCGGGGTCGCAACCATGGGCGTGGCCGTGGTTGCGCCGTTTTCCTGCACCGGCTGATAGAGGGTTGCGCCGGGGACTTGTGAGCCAGGTCCGGGGTGCCCGTATGACTGCTGGCCATTGGCGTGATGGTCGGTGGGGCGCGCGGCGCTGGGTTGAATTTTCACATAGTGACGTATTTCCGGAAGTACGCCCTGGCTGACCAGGTAATCGTTGATCGCACCGTAGAGTTGCTCCGCCTCTGCGCCCACGTGGCGATCAAACAGCTTGAGTATGATCAGGCGGACCTCGACGCCGGCATCGATCTGGCTGCACGCGTCCTTGAAGGCGTTGCACATGGCCTCCGGGCCGAAGGGATTGTCCTCGGGCTTGAGTTCGTCCACTGCCAGAAGCTCGGCGATGCGCCGTTCCAGCGCGTAGAGCAATTGCTTACAGTCTCTGCGGATCTTCCGCACCATGTTGGTGACGGCGAGGGTTTCCTCGAAGTCGCCCTCGTCCACCAAGCCGAGATCCGCGCTCGAGGTGTCGGCCAGCGAATTGCTGCGCGTCGACCCGGCCACGCGTTCGATGGTGGATCTGACCGATTCTTTGAAGAATCGCCGGAACTCCGTCTCGATGCTGGCACGCTTCACGCGCACCTGGCGCATGGTTTCGAAGTAGACACCTTGCTCCTTGCTATTGCCGGAGCGATTGGCGAGATCGAAAAGCGCATCGTCGAGCTTGTCCATGACGATGGGAAGTGCGCTGATCAGGGTGGAAGAAGCCAGCTCCCTGCAATGCTTGAGCAGGGACCCGGATCGGGTTCGGTCGGTGAGCCCCGGGCTCTTCTTATGCTCGTCCAGACGGACGACGTTGCTCAGCTTCGATCTGTTCATGGCGCTGGCGAGTAACCGTCGTTAGGCGGCAGCTGATTCGGTTGGCATTTGATATCCAGGGGTGCCTCCAGGTACCCGAACGCTTACGTCGTGGGTGGGCCCTCGACGTACTCCCTGTACCTCTCCATATCGTCTCGAAGCTCGGGCATCTTTAACCGGGCTTCGAAGCCGTGACACAGGTCTCAGGGGGCCGGGAACAGCCTTCCCGGTTTGTGATGGCTTTCAAGTAATGAACGTGTAAGCGGGGGCTCTGCTGGCCCGTTTCGGGCGATCGCGGGGCGAAAGGCAAACCCAGGTGGCACCCACAGGGCCATTTGTGGGTGAAATTTACAGGATCATGTCTAAAATGACCGTAATTACAATTTCCTGTGCTAAGAAGCAGTTACGTACCGAATTGGAGGCAAAATGGAAGCATACATCTTGATGGTTGTGTGTCTGGCGGCCTGGGGGGCAACCGTGTTCCTTTTCAAATTTCTGATGAAGGATTCCGAGTATGCATTCGTCATAGGCAGCATCGCCGGGCTCGTCATCGCCGCCGCGGCCGGCGGCGCCTATTATCAGCATCTGGCGGCTCCGTCCTTGTAGGTCCGCCCGCCTGTTCCACTTCTCCCCGTTGCCTGCTGGAACACCGATCACCGCCACCTTCCGGGTACAGTGATCGCAGCCCGGCCGAGGTCGCCGGGCACAAGCCCCGTTCCGTAATGAGGCTGGTTATCAAGCGTGCCGGCGTCACGTCGAAGGCGAAGTTGGCTGCCGGGCAGGCGCTCGGTGCCAGCCGGATCGAAACCAGCTCTCCGGCGGGCGAAAGACCGCTTATGGTCGTGACCTCACTGGGGTCGCGCTCTTCGATGGGGATCTCGGCGATGCCGTCGTCTATGGTCCAATCGATGGACGGTCCCGGCAGCCCGACATAGAAGGGCACGTCGTTGTCTCTGGCGGCGAGCGCCTTCAAATACGTGCCGATCTTGTTACAGACATCGCCGGACGCCGTTGTCCGATCGGTGCCGGTGATGCAGAAATCGACCTTGCCCCGTTGCATGAGATGGCCGCCGACGTTATCCACCACCAGAGTGTGGGGCACGCCATGCTGATCCAGCTCCCAGGCAGTCAAGCTGGCTCCTTGATTCCTGGGTCGCGTCTCGTCCACCCATACGTGCACGTCGATGCCGGCATCGTATGCCATGTAGACGGGGGCCAGTGCCGTTCCCCAGTCCACGGTAGCCAGCCAGCCGGCGTTGCAGTGGGTAAGAATGTTGATCGGTCCCGAGGGCTTGCTCTGCCGGTGCTGCTCTATCAGTGCCAGACCGTGCTTGCCGATGGCGTGGTTGATGGCGACATCTTCGTCGCAGATCCGCGCAGCTTCCCCGTAGGCGACATCGTTTCGCTCGTCTGCAGGCGTTTGCTCGAGCAGCCCGCGCAATCGCTCCACGACCCAGCGAAGATTGATTGCGGTGGGTCGGGTGGCCAGCAACATCCGGGCACTTCTGGCCAGATTGTCGTCCCCGGGGTCGTCGCGCATGGCCAGCGCCAGACCATAGGCGGCGGTGGCGCCGATCAGCGGCGCGCCGCGCACGGTCATGTCCGTGATCGCTCGAGCCGCGTCCGCGACGCTCGTGAGACGCAAGGTGACGAAGCGATGGGGCAGGCGGGTCTGATCGATGACGTCGACGGACCATCCGTCGCGGGCTAGCCAGATAGTTCGGGTGTGGGTGCCCTCGACCTTCATCGCATCTATGCTCGGTCATTTGGACCGGGCTGTCCATGCCCCTAAAGGTCAGGCGATTTCGACGGCGCAGCTTATCTTGGCACGGTTGGTCAGGCGGTAGAGCCTGCGCAGATCGTTGAATATGCCGACCTGGCCATCGCGCCTGAGGTAGCGCTTCTCCAGGCGTGCGCAGTATTTGCTCGCGTAGTAGTTGGCGTCCCGATAGCGTTCCATGCTGACTCTGTCCAGCGAAGAGTCGAATTCCGGTTTCTCGAAAAGCCATCGATGAAGGCTGGAAGGGACCCGTCCACTTGCCTGTTGACCGAAGAGGAATGCAGTGCTTACGTACTTGTCGATTTCCGCCTGCATCTCGAGTTCCATCCGAGATACGCCGCGCTCGTGGCCTGCATTCCAAATCAGATACAAAAAGTGGCTTACTCCTTCCATGGCCGTGCAGTAGTCGGCGAGATTGCCGTCGTGCAGGCACGATGCGGGATCGTCCTGAGTGAGGCGGTTTACGACTTCGCTGTCCACGTATAGGCCGACGTCTACCTGATCGCCATCTTGAACGACAAAAAGCCGTTCTTCGACGACCGACTCGTCGCACTCATCTTTACTCTGAAGGGTCTTCAGGATTTGAGGATCAGTAAAAAGAAAGTCGTCGACGCTGTGCGGTACCTCTATTTCATAGATCCGCTCGAGCTGACGTTGCAATTGTGCAAGCACGCGACCAGGCTCCGTTACGCGTCAGTGCCGAAAGCGGCTCGATGCATTTGTTGACGGATGAATTCCTGCCGCGCGCAAACGTTCAGCCGCTCTCGTGCTGCCGGTGCGAAGCCAAATCTCATATTGTCGTAATACGTCGATATCATTGCTGCAATTCGCGCCTTCGCTGACTTCGCCAAGGACGTCGACAAACGCGACGAATTTCGAGGCGAGCTCATCATAGATACCGCTCATGGCACGACCACGATTCGTGGCGCGCATCGTGTCGGACAGATAACTGTACGCGCTGCCACCCATGGACACGTAGTAGTCGACGTCTACGACACATCGGTTGAGGCTCTGGGAAAATATTCCGGAGATGAACAGGGCCACGTCTCCGAGTCGGCGAAGCGCGCGGTTGCGCTCGTCGACTGTCTTGCCCTCGACGGCGTCTGCGTAAACCAATGCCAGAGGTCTGATCATCATGCCGTCGGGCGTGTGGTCGAACAGTTTTTCGGCGCGAGCGAAGGAGGTGAGAAGGCCAACCACGTAGTGGATTGTGTCGGCGCCGGCCTTCACTTTCTGATTCTCGAGAGCATCCGAGAGAGACGTCTGGAAGTACTCCTGCAGAGACGTCTCCGTGATCAGCTGTTCATCTCGGGTATTGGTAGCCATGAGGTCGGTACACCTCCTTTTCGGGCTATGATATCAATTATAGGACTCAGCGCTTCTGTCTCATGTCAGCGCTTTGTGATCGATTTGGCAGTCTGACAAACGCGTACAGACGTGATTCACATATCCAGCGGCAGCCTACCGCGCCTGGAGGGTGTCGGACCAGCCTGCTCAAACCCTTGATTTCGTGCTAATCTTTACGTTTCTGGAGGCCAGGACGCCCCTTCACGCCAGCCGGCAGCAATGTCACTCACAGAGCACCTGAAAACAGCCGCTCCCGCACATCTGACCGCCATGGATGGCGGGAATGCTATAGGATTGCAGGAGCAATCCTTGCCCTGTGCAATGGCCGCGTCGCCGAGAACGCCGACATGAGCGCGCCAGCCGTTAATGCCGAAATGGCCGAAATGGGATCCCGGCGGCGGGTTCTCATCGTCGATGACGATCGCGACTTCGCCGACAGCACCGCCGACCTTCTGGCTATGCAGGGATTCGAGGTTCTTCCCGTATACGAAACAGGCGCCGCCAGGCGGGTCATCACCAGCTTTCCCGCGGACGTCGCGCTCATCGATGTGCGGCTGGGAACCGGAAGCGGAATCGGCCTCATGAGGAGGTTGAAGGAGACGAATGCCGGGGTGACCTGCGTGATGATGACCGCCTTTGCTTCCACGGAGAGCGCTATCGAGGCATTGCATCTGGGTGCCTACGATTATCTGCGCAAGCCCTTTCACCCGGAAGATCTTCTCGCCACTCTCAATCGGATATTCGAGCGACTCGAGCTGGAGGCGGACAAGACCCGGGCCGAACAAGCGTTGCGGGACAGCGAGCGACGTTTTCGAGATTTGATTGACGCGTCCGTACAGGGCGTATTCATTCATAGGGACTGGACGCCTCTCTACTCCAATCAGGCCTTTGCCCATATGCTCGGATACGCTGACCGTGATGAGGTGCTCGCATTAAAGACACTGGAGCACCATTTCCCAGCGTATGAGCGTGCACGGTTGCGCCGTTACATGGAAGCCCATGTCAAGGGCATTTCAGTTCCCAACCGGTACGAGTTCGACGCGCAGCGCGTCGATGACGCGGTGATTACATTGGAGGTGGTGGTTAGAACGCTGACATGGGAGGGGCAGCCCGCGATTCAAGCGACTGTCACGGATGTCACGGAGCGCAAACGAGCTCTCAGGGCGCTCAAGCGGTACGAGCAGATCATCTCCTCTACGGCAGATCTCATGGCTTTCGTCGATCAGTCTTGCGTCTATCAAGCTGTCAACGATGCTTTTTTGCGCGCCTATGATTTGACACGTGAAGATATCGTCGGCAAGTCCACGCAAGATATCCACGGCGAGGAAGGTTTAGAGAGTCAACTGCAAGAAGCGCTCGACCGTTGTCTCGCCGGCACGGAGGCCCACTATCAGGCTTGGTTCGATTTTCCGGCAACCGGTCGGCGTTTCATGGACGTCGCCTTTTATCCCTACCACGACCACAAGGGCAAGGACTCCGGCGCCGTGGTCAGTTGGCGAGACCTTACGGAAACACACACTCTCTCTGAAAAGCTCTCGTATCAGGCGAGTCACGATGCTTTGACCGGATTGGTAAATCGGCGGGAATTCGAACAGCGGCTGCGGCATCTGATCGATTTGGCCCGACAGGAAAACACCGAGCACGCGCTGTGCTATCTCGATCTCGATCAGTTCAAAGTCATTAACGACACCTGCGGACATGTTGCAGGCGACGAATTGTTGCGGCAACTGGGCATGTTGTTGCCCGAGCAAGTGCGAAAGGGAGATACCTTGGCCCGTCTCGGCGGAGACGAGTTCGGTGTGCTCATGGAGCGATGTTCTATCACGCAGGCGACGCGTGTCGCCAATGCGTTACTCGACGCTGTGCGGAATCTGCAATTTCATTGGGGAGACAAGACCTTCAATATCGGCGTCAGTATCGGCGTCGTCCCCATCGACGAAACCAGCGAAAGCATAACGGAAGTTCTCAGCACTGCGGACTCCGCCTGCTATGCGGCCAAGGACGGTGGGCGCAATCAGATTCACGTATATCGCGAGGACGACATCAAGATCGCGGAGCGACAGGGTGAAATGCGGTGGGTCGCGCGAATTCAAAATGCCCTCGACGATGATCGCTTCGAGCTCTATGCTCAACCGATCGTATCGGTGGCTGCTCCCGATTCGGCACCGGTCCATTACGAAGTGCTCCTCCGCATGCAGGACGAGCGGGGGAAGATCGTCTTGCCAGGGGCGTTCTTGTCGGCGGTGGAGCGATACAACCTTTCGGCACGACTCGACAACTGGGTAATACAGAATGCATTCGAGTGGCTCGTGGAGCATCCGATGTGCATGCAGGAGCTGGATCTTCTGTCCATCAATCTCTCAGGGCACTCTCTAGGCGACAGCCAGCTTATGGGGCATATCATCGAGCGGTTCAAGGAAGGCCGTATCCCTCCAGAGAAGATTTGTCTGGAAATCACCGAAACTGCGGCGATCACGAATCTTACGAACGCCACACGATTTATCAGAATGCTCAAGGAATGGGGATGCCGCTTCGCCCTCGACGATTTCGGAAGCGGATTGTCTTCGTTCGCTTATCTGAAAAATTTGCCTGTCGACTTTCTCAAAATCGACGGGTTGTTCGTGAAGGATATTCTCGACGACGCCATCGATTATGCCATGGTGAAGTCCATCAACGAGATTGGACACGTCATGGGTAAAAAAACGGTGGCCGAGTTTGTCGACAGTGAAGCCATTCTCAGCTCGCTGAAAGTCATCGGAGTTGACTACGCCCAGGGTTATGCTGTTGGCAAGCCTCGCCCCCTCGATCGGATACTCGATACTGGTTAGGAGTTTGGGCCGTTGCAGCGCGTGGAAAGACGTTGAGTGTCAATGGCGAAAAGCTGCGGAAGCATGTCGGTCGGGTTCTCTGCTGGCTGGGGATTCACGACTTTCGTGTCGTCGACGTGACCTTCGGCTTCGGCGCAGGTGGCAGCGTTGAACGGATGGAGTGCCGGCGCTGCGGCCTGGTGATAACGCGCCGGGCGTGAGTCCGGGCGAGCGGGGAAAACCCGGGGCTCGCTTGACTTGTCGTGAGCCGGCTTTTCCGTTAGCGTAGGTGGGTTAGGGGAATAGCTCATGCGCCATTTTCGGCTTGTATTGCGGTCACTGCACGCCTGTCGGCTCCGCCAGATACCGTACGAAAAGGCCCGCGCTGGTTCGCCGCTGCGTTCCGCGGACGCGTGGGATCGGTAAAGCCTTCCTGAGTTGTCGCATCGAATCGGTGGCTCGGGGCGGAGCGGGTGTTGCGCAACAGGAGGACGCCCATAACCTATTGACCAACAATCAATCGAGTCGGTCCGACCGATCGGCTGGCGAGTTCGAACGATGGAGGAAAAAACGAATGCGCAAGATCAGAGTCGCGATCGCTGGGGTGGGAAACTGTGCGAGCTCGCTGGTTCAAGGGCTCGAGTTCTACCGGGGGCGCAACGCGCAGGACTATGCCGGGCTCATGCACCCGAGGATCGGTGACTGGGGTGCCAGCGACATCGAGATCGTCGCCGCCTTCGACGTCGACCGCCGCAAGGTAGGCAAGCCCCTGGAGGAGGCTATTTTCGCCAAGCCCAACTGCACCAAAGTGTTTCAGAGCACCGTCCCCGCTTCTGGCGTGAACGTCCAGATGGGGCCCATTCTCGATGGCGTGGCATCCCACATGGCGGACTACGCTGACGATGAGGCGTTCCGGCCGTTGGAGTGCGAACCGGTGGACGTGGTACAGGCGCTGGTGGCCGCCCGCGCCGAGATCCTGGTCTGCTACCTGCCGGTGGGCTCGGAGCAGGCGGTGCGTCATTATGCCGAGACTTGCCTGGAGGCCGGGGTGGCCATGGTCAACTGCGTGCCGGTGTTCATCGCCTCCGATGCGCACTGGGCGGGGCGGTTTCGCGATGCCGGCCTGCCGATTGTCGGCGACGACATCAAGAGCCAGGTCGGCGCCACCATCGTCCACCGCGCGCTGACCCGCTTGTTCGGGGACCGCGGCGTGCACCTGGATCGCACCTATCAGCTCAACACCGGCGGCAACACCGACTTCCTCAACATGCTCGAGCGCCGGCGGCTCAAATCCAAGAAACACTCCAAGACCGAGTCGGTGCAGTCCCAGCTCGATGAGCGGCTGGCGGCCGGGGACATCCACATCGGACCTTCCGACTACGTGCCGTGGCAGGACGACAACAAGGTGGCCTTCATCCGCATGGAGGGACGTGGTTTCGGTGACGTGCCCATGGAGCTCGAGCTGAGGCTGTCTGTTCAGGACTCGCCCAACAGCGCGGGCGTGGTCATCGACGCGATCCGCTGTGCCAAGCTGGGGTTGGAAAGGGGTTTGAGCGGTCCCCTGGAGGATCCTTCCGCTTACTACATGAAGAGCCCGCCCAGGCAGATGCGCGATTCGGAGGCGCACGCGCGCACCAACGCCTTTATTCTCGGCAACGGCGCACTGGTGGGTGAGGATGCGCCGCTCGAGCCCAGCTTCGCGGCCGATTGACCCGCCCGCCGGCTTCGCTCACGGGCGGCCGTCCGGCACCGCCGTGTCCGGGCGGGCCCGCGCGGACCACCCCTGGCTACAGCGCCTGGCAGATTTGCATGGCGCGGTGCGTGCGGCGGTGCTGGCGTGCGCCCGGGGGCGCACCGGGCTGACCAACGCCAAGGGCGACGCCGTCAGGGCCTTTGACCTGGTCGCCAACGACGCGGCGCTGGCGTTTCTGGAGGCGCTTCGCGTACCACTGCTGGTGGAGTCCGAAGAGGTCGAGGCACCCATCAAGGTTGGCACCGGCACGCCTCGCCATCGGCTGGTGCTCGACCCGGTGGACGGGTCGGACAACTGGGCGCGAGGATTGCCGCTGTCGGCGGTGTGCTGCGCGGTGCTCGAGCCGGATGCCCCGCTGCACCCCGATTTCGTGGCATCGGCCATGGTGGGTCCGCTGGAGTGGGAGATGCCACTGTTGGCGGAGCGGGGCTCGGGCGCCTGGCACGGTGCAGCCCGGTGCCAGACCTCGACCGTGTGCCGGGTCGCCGATGCCGTGATCGCCATCGAGCTCAATCACTACGCACCGCCGCCTGGACTTGCCGGCATCATGGCGCAGGCGAGAGGGGTGCGCAGCTACGGCTGCGCATCGCGCGCCCTGGCCCTGGTCGCCTGCGGCGCCATCGACGCGTATATCGACGTGCGCGGCAGGCTGACGGCCGAGAGCTATCTGGCCGCCGCGCGCCTGCTGCTCGAGGCAGGGGGATGCGTTGCCGGCCCCGGCGGCGCACCGTTGGCGAGCGCCCGCGGCTTGACCGATCGCGTCCCATTGATCGCGGCCGCGAGCGACAGTTTATACACAGAAATCGTGAAACGCCTGAATGATGACCACGCGTGAGGCACCGACGCCGGGCCCGCGGGTTGCGGTCATCCTGGCCGCCGGGCAGGGCACACGGCTTTACCCGACAACCAATCGACCGAAACCTTTGACCCGCGTGCTCGGCCTGACCCTTGCCGAGCGGGTCATGTGCACGTTACGCGAGGCGTCCGGTGTCCGGCGCTTCATCGTTACCGTGGGCTCCGAGGCTCGCGTCGTGAAGGCGCATTTCACCGACATCGCCCGGCGCCGGGGCTACTCGGTCGCGTTTGTCGAGGCCCCGGACTGGCAGCTGGGCAACGGTGCCAGCGCCCTCGCCGCCAGGGAGCACACCGGCGATGGGGCCTTCTTCCTGGTCATGAGCGACCATCTCTTCGATCCGGCCATCGCAGAGGCGCTGCTGCGCGATCCCCCAGGGCCCGGCGAGATGTGCCTGGCCGTGGATCGTGACAAGTCCGCCATCTTCGACCTCGAAGACGTTACCCGGGTGCGCGCCGACGGCGGCCGTATCACGGCCATCGACAAGGGGCTCGAACCGTGGGATGCGGGCGACACAGGCGTGATGCTTTGCACATCGGGTCTTTTCGACGGCCTGGAGCGATCTGCGGAGAAAGGCGGGCACGGTCTTTCGGATGGCCTGCGCGAGCTCGCGGGCGATGCACGGGCGCGCATCGTCGACGTCACACAACGACCCTGGCTCGATGTGGATACGCCGGAGGCGCTGCGCGAGGCCGAACGCCGGCTGATGCGCGACGCCGGGGGCAAGAGCACCGATGGCCCGGTGTCGCGCTATCTCAACCGGCCGATGTCGCGGTGGCTGACCCGCTATCTGGTGGAGACGCCGGCAACCCCGAACCAGATCTCGGTGCTCTCATGGATGCTGTCGTGTATCGCCGCCGCGTTGTTCGTGGTGGGTGGCTACCCGGCGCTCGCCGCCGGCGGTGCGCTGGCGCAGCTGGCCTCCATCGTTGACGGCTGCGATGGCGAAGTCGCGCGGTTGAAACGCATCCAGAGCGAATTCGGCGGCTGGTTCGACGCCATCCTCGATCGCTACGCCGATGCCTTTCTGTTGTTCGGCTTGACGTGGCACGCATTGGCGGCCAGCGGCGGCGGGCAGCTCGCCCTGGTCAGCGGCTTCGCGGCGATCCTGGGCTCGTTCATGAACAGCTACACGGCGGACAAGTACGACGGGCTGATGGCGAGAACGCTACGCGGTGCGTCCTACTTTCGGCTGGGTCGCGACGTGCGCGTGTTCGTCATTTTCCTCGGCGCGCTGGTCAACCAGCCACTGCTCACCCTGATGGTGATTGCGCTGGTCACAAATGCCGAGGTGGCGCGCCGGATCATCCTGTGCAGGCGCGTGCAGACGGTCTGAGAAGTAACGGTCGGGCTCGGCTGTTCAGCGTCGCCGGATCCCCTCTTGTCAGACCACCGCCAGCAGAGGACGGCCAAGCTCACCGCGGCCACTCCTTCCGCAAGGCTTTTCGTCGTTTGAAGACCGTGTCGATCAAACCATACTCCACGGCCTCCTGGGCGTCCATGAAGCGGTCCCGATCGGTGTCGGCCTGGACCCGCTTCAACGACTGGCCCGTGTGCTTGGACAGGATCTCGTTGAGCTGTTCGCGCGCATGCAGAATTTCCCTGGCGTGGATGTCGATGTCCGCGGCCGGCCCCTGGAATCCACCCAGGGGCTGGTGGATCAAAATTCGCGCATTGGGTAGGCAGTGGCGCTTGCCTTTGGCGCCTCCGGTGAGCAGCAACGCGGCCATGCTGGCGGCCTGCCCGATGCATAAGGTGTTGATGTCCGGTTTGACGTACTGCATGGTGTCGTAGATCGCGAGGCCGGCACTCACCGGGCCGCCAGGTGAGTTGATGTAGAGGTGGATGTCCTTGTCCGGATTGTCGGACTCGAGGTAGAGCAGCTGCGCGATGACGACATTGGCGATGTCATCCTCGACGGGACCGACCACGAAGACCAACCGCTCCTTGAGCAGGCGGGAATAGATGTCGTAGGCGCGTTCGCCCCGGGGCGACGTCTCGATCACCATCGGCACGTGATCCAGTGCCCGGATGGCATCACCTGACAGTGGCTTTGTCCGATCAGTCACGAGTTGCCACACACCGTCCTGTCAACAGAAATGCATGGGAACATTCAACGCTGCGATAAGCAAATCCAATACTTCCCCCGGCTTTTCGGCCATGAGCATGTGGCCGCAGTCCTCGATGACTGTGACCCGCCCATCGGCAAGTGAATCGAGCAAAGGCTGGACCGCTTTCACCGGCGACATGCGATCGTCGCGGCCGAGAATCACATGCACGGGGCAGGTGATGAGGGCGCTGCTGGCGAGGCCGTCGCGGTATTCGTTGCAGGCATTCAGGTCCGCGTACAACACACGCGGCGCGGATCGTTCCAGCAGGCGCACGCCCGAGCCGATCATCCACATTCCCGGCACCTGATTGCCGCCCATTTGCGCGCGCGGGCCGTGTCCCCAGATATTCACCATGTCGAAGGCATCGTGCTCGTTGGCCTTCGCGGCCGAGAGCAGGGCGTCTGTGACCGGCATGGGTACGGAAATTCCCAGCGTCGCGATACACCGAATTCGTCCGGGGTGGCGGGCAGCGGCCTCGTGCACGACGAGTGCGCCCATGCTGTGGCCGATGAGGGCGGCGGTTTCGACGCCAGCCGCATCCATGAGTCGCACCACCCAGTCCGCCATCTCGGCGATGCTGGTGAGCGCTACGCCCCCGGACTTTCCGTGGGCGGGCAGATCCACCGCCATCACGCCGCGGCCATGGTGGGCGAAGTAGCGGCTCTGCAGCAGCCACACCGTATGGTCGAGGCCACCGCCGTGAACGAATAGGAGTGGATCGCGAGTAGCTTGGAATTCCTTTGCGCCCGTGTAGGCGTAGACATCGTGGCCATCCACCACCAGGTTCACGATGCGGGCTCCGAAGCACGAATCCTCTGGGACGCTTTGATGGCCTGGCTCAGATCATCGATGAGATCCACCGGGTCCTCGAGGCCGATGGACAGTCGCACGGTCCCCTCGGTAATACCGGCGGCTTCCAATGCCTTCGCGTCCATCCGGTGGTGGGTCGTGCTGGCAGGGTGGATGACCAGAGATTTCGCGTCACCGACATTCGCCAGATGGGAGAATATTCGTAGCGTCTCGATGAATCGCCGGCCCGCTGGCCGGCCGCCCTTCAAGCCGAAGCTGAAAACGGCACCGCAGCCGCGCGGAAGCAGGGTCTTGGCGAGCTCGTGGTCCGGGTGCGAGGCAAGCTCCGGATAGCCGACCCAGTCCACGGCATCGTGGGCATCGAGAAAGGCGACCACTTTGCGGGTATTCTCCACGTGTCGTTGCATGCGCAGGGGCAACGTCTCGACGCCCTGCAGAATATGGAACGCCGTGGTCGGGCTCATGCAGGCGCCGAAGTCCCTGGCACCCTCCTTGCGGGCGCGCATGATGAACGCGGCCGGACCGTACTCCTCGACGAAATCCAAATTGTGAAATCCAGGGTAGGGCTCCGTGAGGGTCGGAAATTTTCCCGACGCTTCCCAGTCGAAGCGCCCGCTGTCGACCAGAAGGCCACCGATGGCGATGCCGTGTCCGCCTAGAAACTTGGTGGCCGAGTGAAACACCAAATCTGCGCCATGGTTGAATGGTCGGCAGAGATACGGCGTCGTGAATGTCGAGTCGATGAGCAACGGCAATCCTGCGTCGTGCGCGACTCGCGAAATCGCCTCCACGTCCAGCACGTCGAGCCCCGGATTGCCCAGAATCTCTCCGAACACCAGACGGGTCTCGGGGCGAATCGCATCCTCGAACGCGTCCCGGTCTCGGGGGTCGACGAATGTCGTCTCGATGCCGAAGCGCGGCATGGTATAAGCAAGCAGATTGTGGGATCCGCCGTAGAGCGAGCGAGACGACACGATATGCGATCCCGCATCGACAATAGTGGCGATGGCGAGGTGCATGGCCGCTTGGCCACTGGCAGTGCAAATCGCGCCTACACCGCCTTCCAGAGCCGAAATGCGCTCCTCCAGAACGGCGTTGGTGGGATTGCTGATCCGTGAGTACACGTGGCCGGCGCGCTCGGCGTTGAAAAGCGCCGCCGCGGTGTCGGTATCAGGGAACACGAACGAGGTGGTCTGATAAATAGGCGTCGCACGTGCGCCGGTGGCGGTGTCGGGTTGTTGCCCTGCATGAAGACTCAACGTGTCGAAACGAGGATAGTCAGGTGAGGCCATTGGTCTTCTTCCTGGAACCGGTTGACGCCATCAAAAACGGCACGACGACTCGCTCAGTGGGTAGGCAGGAAAGGTGCTGCTGAACTCACTTCTCATTTCACGGCTGGCGCCGGCACTGACCGCGACCCAGTCGGTGGTGCGCGTTTTGTCGCGCGGCTTGAATTCGACCTCATAGCCCTTGGTTCGAAAGGTCTTAACTCGCCGTTCGGCGTTGCCGAGCTTGCGGTAAGCGCCAACGGAGACACCGTTTTCGAGCGGTCCACTGCTGATTCGCATGATGTCTACGAAACCGTCGGCGCGCATGCGGCGCATTTCATCATCGGTGGCGGTGCGGCTTTTCATCGGAGGTAGGTACACTTCGTAAAAGATGCTCGCTTGCGCCGAGCGTGTTTGCTCCCTGGCCTTCACGCCTCTGCTGCTGAACCATTTGGTAATCGAACGCGCCGCGGAATTGTTCTCAATGCCATTTACCGCATAACAGGTGGCGGCAATCTGCTCAAGCTTGGCGGCGGCTTGCGCGTTACTCCTGGCCTGAGGCTCGATCTGCTCCGGGGCTCTGGTTTCCAGACTGGGAAGCGCGGTACGCGCTTCCGGTGAGACTTCGCCTGGCGCCGCGGGCTCGGTGTCGAGCACCCGGGTCATCCAGCTGGCCTTGTCTCTGGCACTGGCGTTTTTCTTGTTCAGCGTAAAGGCACGCTCATAGGCGATGTTGGCGAGCTTTGCATACACATCGCCGAGATTCTCGTGGGCGGTATCGTAGCGTGGCTCCAACGCGATGGCACGCAGCAGCACCTTGCGGGAGTCGTCGTATCGGCCCTGAGCGGCATAAAGCACAGCCAGATTATTGAGCGGTTCGGGAAGCTCCGGCCTGTCCCTGGACAGTTCATCGAAGGTGGTGATGGCTTGGTCGATGTTTCCCTGACGGGTGAGAATGACGCCCCTGAAGAGGCGCGCCTCAACATCGTCGGAGTTGTCCTCGAGGAACACATCCAGCTGCTTCAGCGCCTGCGCGTATTGTTGCTCGGCCGCCAGGGTACGGATCTCCGCCAAGGTGCTGGCTGTGACGGAGGCGCAAAGGAGGCAGAGAACGGTGAACATCGCCACCGCAGAAGGCCCGGTGGGCCGTGAAAGCGTGCTGAAGGCTGTCGTCTGGCACCTCATGAGAGCGTACGCCACCCGGATGAAAACGCGGGCTAATTTATCAACTTGAGAGGCACTTGGACAGCCTCATCGACGCGCCACCTGGATTGGTAAAGGGGCCTGTTTTGGCGTTCATTTGCTGCATAGGTTGCAATTTCCTGTTTGATGTGTGCGCGGTGTCTCTTTTTTGGAACGACGAACTTGCCATCCGGTGGTAGTGGTGGTTATCTATGCGCCCCGGTACCCCGGCCGACCCCCGATGGTACCGCCAAAGATGGAGCCAATGTATGAATCCTGAGGTCCAGGAACAGCGCGATCGCAGAAGCGGAACCCGCTCACTTATCGACGGGATGTTGAGCCAGCGGCAGAAGATGCTGGTGCTCTTCGAACGATGCGCGGGAATCGAGCCCTATGCCAACGAAACGCCCAACGACGCGCTGCTGCAGGAATTCTCACAGATTTTGGTTGACTACATCGCCTCCGGCCACTTCGGTCTCTATGAGCGCATATCCCAAGGCAAGGAGCGCCGCCGCGGTATCGTAGAGCTCGCCGAGCAACTCTATCCGCGCATCGCCAATACGACGCAGGTTGCCGTCGAGTTCAACGACATCTGCGAGCAGGCCAACGGAAAAGAGATCGGCGGAGACTTGTCGAAAATTCTCTCGAAGCTTGGCGAAGAGCTTGCCGTACGCATCGATCTCGAGGACCAATTGATTACGGAAATGCTCGGCAGCGCCTGAGCCCCGCCTCATTTGTCCAGCAACTCGATCCAGTGTACCACCGGCACATCCGATACCGCGCGTAATTCCACAAGACAGCCGATGTTGGCCGTGGCGATGACGTCGGGCTTGTCAGCCAACAGCGCCACCATCTTGTTGTCGCGCAATCGCGCCGACAGAGACGGCTGAAGTAGGGAATAGGTACCGGCCGAACCGCAGCACAGGTGTGGATCCTGCACCCGGGTCAGCCGATGTCCGCGGGCACTGAGTATGGACTCCACCGTGCCGAGAATTCCCTGAGCGTGCTGCAGGGTGCATGGCGAGTGAAACGCCACACGCCGTGATACCACGGTGTCAGCTTCGAGCACCGAAAGATCTTCCCCTGCGATCACTTCGGATAGATCCCGGGCGAGCTCCGACACGCGAGCGGCCTTGTGCGCGTATTGCGGGTCGTTGGCGAGCAGCTCGCCGTATTCCTTGACCATGGCGGTGCAGGCGCTGGCGCCGGTGATCACCGCTTCGGCTCCCCGCTCCAGGTGCGGCCACCACGCGTCGATATTGCGGCGCATGAAATCCAGAGCTTCCGTCCTGGCTGACAAATGATGGCTGACGGCGCCGCAGCAACCGGCAGCGGTTGTCGGTATCAGCGACATGCCGAGGCGATCGAGCACCCGGGCGGCGGCGGCGTTGATACCGGGAGCAATACTGCTTTGCACGCACCCCATCAAGCACAGTAAGCGGCGCGTATGCCGCGGCTCGGGCCAGGCGCCTGCGGAAGCTCGCCCCGGAACGCGCCGGCGCAGCGCCGCCGGCAGCAGTGGCGCCAAGATTTGTCCAAAGCGCAAGAGCAGTGCGAATCGGTGCGGGTGAGGCAGTAACCAGCGCAACACCTTTCTCAGCGCACGCTCGTGAACGGGGCGCGGTGCGCGTTTCTCCACCAAAGCCCGGCCGATGTCCAGCAGCCGGCCATAACGAACGCCCGAAGGACAGGTGGTTTCGCAAGCGCGGCAGCTGAGGCAACGATCCAGGTGTCGCCGGGTTTTTTCCGTTACGGTCTGTCCTTCCAGGGCTTCCTTGATCAGATAGATACGCCCCCGCGGTCCGTCCAACTCGTCTCCCAGCAGCTGGTAGGTGGGGCAGGTGGCGGTGCAGAAGCCGCAATGCACGCACTTGCGCAGGATGGCGTCGGCTTCACGCCCCTCAGGGGTGTTCTTGATGAAGTCAGCCAGATTGGTTTGCATGGTCAAATGGGTGGGGACAGATTTCAAATCTGTCCCCTTTTACATGTCCCCTTTTACAAAGTCCTGTACATTCTGCCGCGATTGAGTATGCCTTTGGGATCGAAGCTCGCTTTCAACCGCTGGTGAAGTTTCAACAGCGGACTGCTGAGCGGATGATAGATCTCACCCTCACGATCCCCTTCGCGGTAGAGCGTCGCGTGTCCGCCGACTCTGCTGACCGCCGCGCGTATCTCTTCGCTTCGGGCTTCGCTTTTGATCCAGCGAAGCGCGCCGCCCCAGTCGATGAGCGTTTCACCCGGCAGCGCCATCGGCGGCGTCGCCGGTGGTACGGACAATCGCCATAGCGCTTTACCGGCGTCGAAGTGTTCGAGCTGGTGCTCGCCCAGCGCGTGCCAGCGGTGCGCATCTTCTACCAGGTCGCCGCCCAGTCGCTCGACCGCCTGGGCAACTCCCCTCTCGGTGCCCGACAGGCGAATAAAGAGCCTGTCTTTCTCGTGGTATGCGCCGGACAGTGGCAGCGGTTTCGCCGCCCAGGCGTTCATTTGCTCGATGGCGACGGCGGCACCCAGGGAGAAGCCGAGGGTCGTGGTCTGCGCCGGTAACGGCAGCACTTTCAAAGAGATTTCCAGCAACACACCGAGGGTGCCCATGGCGCCCACCATCAGGCGCGACAGGTCGTAGCCGGCGACGTTTTTCATCACCTGTCCACCAAAGGTGAGCGTGCGTCCTTCACCGTCCAACATCTTGACGCCCAGCACGAAGTCTCGCACCGCGCCCGCGTAGGGGCGCCGCGGACCGGAAAGGGCGCTGGCCACCGTACCGCCGAGGGTCGCCGACGCACCGAAATGCGGCGGCTCGAAGGCGAGCATCTGGCCGCTGTCGGTCAGCGCCGCCTCGATCTCGATGAGGGTTGTTCCGGCGCGCGCGGTGATGACGAGCTCGGTGGGCTCATAAGCAATAATGCCGCGGTGCACGCCCACGTCGAAGGGTTCGCCCCGGGGTGTGCGGCCGAGAAAGGACTTGCTGCCCCCGCCGACGATTGCCAGTGGCGTGCCCTCGGCCGCCGCCCGAAGCAGACCTGCCGCTAGCTCGCCACTCGCGTCGTTCTGATTGCCCACGGGCTCAGAACCTCTCCAGATCCGGGAACGGCAACTGGCCACCGTGCACGTGCATGCCGCCGAGCTCCGCGCAGCGTGTCAACGTCGGCACAGCCTTGCCGGGGTTGAGCAGCGTGTGCTGGTCGAACGCGGACTTGACGGCGTGAAAGTGTTGGAGCTCCGCGGCCGTGAACTGCACGCACATCTGATCGATTTTCTCGATTCCCACTCCGTGCTCGCCGGTAATCGTGCCGCCGACCTCCACGCACAGCTCCAGAATCTTTGCGCCCAGCTTCTCGACTCTCTCCAGCTCGCCGTCCCTGTTGGCATCGTAAAGAATAAGAGGATGGAGGTTGCCGTCGCCGGCGTGAAAGACATTGACCACCCGCAATCCATATTCCTCCGAGAGCTCGGCGGTGCGGGTCAGAACTCTCGACAGTTCCCGGCGCGGGATGGTGCCGTCCATGCAGTAGTAGTCCGGGGACAGGCGGCCCACGGCCGGAAAGGCGGCTTTGCGCCCGGCCCAGAAGCGTGCCCGTTCCTCGTCGTCCCGGGCCACGCGCACCTCGGTGGCGTGGCAATCCTCGAGCAGCGCCGTTACCTGTTCGAGCCGATCCGCCACCTCCCCGTCGGTGCCGTCCAGCTCACACAGCAGAATGGCGGCGGCGTCGGTGGGATAGCCCGCATGCACGAAGTCCTCGGCGGCACGCACGGCGGCGTTGTCCATCATCTCGAGCCCCGCCGGGATGATGCCTTCGGCAATGATGCGCCCGACCGCGGATCCGGCGGCGCCCACATCATCGAATGCGGCCAGCAATACCCGTGCGCACTCGGGCTTGGGCAGCAGGCGCACGGTGATCTCGACGATGATGGCGAGTAAGCCCTCGGAGCCCGTGAGCAACGCGAGCAGGTCGTAGCCGGCCGCGTCCAGGGACTGGGCGCCGATGGTCAGCCGTTCGCCGTCCATGGTGAGCACCTCGAGGGCGAGAATGTTGTGCACGGTCAAGCCGTACTTCAGGCAATGCAGGCCGCCGGCATTCTCCGCCACGTTGCCGCCGATGCTGCAGGCGATCTGAGACGACGGGTCGGGGGCATAGTAGAGACCGTATGCATCCACTGCTTCGGAGATCGCGAGGTTGCGTACTCCGGGCTGGACCCGGGCGGTGCGGTTGCCGGTGTCTATGGAAAGAATGGAATTGAATTTTGCCAGCACCAGCAGGACGCCGTCGGCCAGGGGTAGAGCGCCTCCGGAGAGCCCCGTGCCGGCGCCGCGGGCGACCACCGGCACCTGACGGTCCGTGCACACACGCAGCACCCGTTGCACCTGCTCTATTGTTTCGGGGAGCACCACCAGCAGCGGTATCTGCCGGTAGGCCGTCAGGCCATCGCACTCGTAGGGTTTGAGCTCCTCGGCATCGTCAAGTACCGCGTCCGCGCCCAGAAAGGACCGGAACTCCGCCACCAGCGCATTGCGATCGATCGTGCCGGACGCCATGGGCAGTCCCTCGACAGAAAATCGACAGAATTATGGGGACAGTATATAGAAGCGCCGGCCGGCCGTGGACCTCCGGGTCTCAGGCGATGGGCCTCAGGCGATGCGTCGCAGCCTCACGGCGCCCCGATCCTCGCGCATGGTCTTGTCCAGGAGCTTCACCAGCGCGTAGATCGCAGTGATGCCCGGTGTGGCGATGCCGGTCAGGCGCGCCAGCTCCACTATCGCGCCCATGATGGCTTCCAGCTCCAGCCCCCTGCCGGCCTCCACGTCCTGGAGCATGGAGGTCTTGTGCTTGCCGA
>Ga0114947_10000035_pt1 | contig 32608 bp, 54 predicted proteins | sample CR02metaG_FD_99656 | JGI IMG/M metagenome (GOLD analysis project Ga0114947, IMG submission 99656) | Deep subsurface microbial communities from Mariana Trench to uncover new lineages of life (NeLLi) - CR02 metaG | ecosystem: Environmental > Aquatic > Marine > Ocean trench > Sediment ...
GTAAAGAATAAACTTACCTCAGGTATTCTAATAGCTTGTAGGTTGGAATAAGCAAACCGTTGATCATGTCTGTCCAATTCAATAGTGAAGCCTCTGTAGTTCCCTGCTAAGGCGGTTGAGGTAGTGCCTACAGCCTTGCCTATATCAATACTCTGAGTGATTGATTTAAGCTGGTATCTCTTTTTAAACTCTGCACGTATATCGGTCTTGAACCTTTGTATTGCCCGAGTCTGAATATCATTATAAACACCAGTAAAATTAACCTGTTGTTCGTCTGCTAACTTATCAAACAACTTTAACTCGATACCTGGAAGCTGGTTAATAAAAAGCCCTGATTCAGGCGTAGTAGTACTGCACCCCTCTAATCCTATGTAATCCCTAAAACATTCCATTTAACGTATAAAAAACCCCCTCACCCTAAGATAAGGACAAGGGGGTAGTTGAAAGTGATTAATTCTTATGTATTTGTAAACAAATAGCGGTAAGAACCTCTGTTTCCTGATAGTACGTCTGTACCTCTATAGCCATCTTCAATAGTGAATAGTCCAACTTCCTTAGAGATTATGATAGACCATCCCTTCTCAACGTTCAGAGTAGTACCGTAATAAGCATCAGTAATTGTCTCTGGACAATCTCTGTACTTAAGCTGTACATCAAACTCAATAGGAACTACTTGATCCCCTATTGACATAGGTAGCATCATAGTAAAGAAAGTCGAAACTCCTTTATTACCAGCCTTGAATCCTTGATAGTTCATATACTCTACTAGCTGTACTGCATTAGGCTCATAAATGATAGCCTCATCAACTCCTAGTGCTGATTCCGCAAAGGTATCATACCAGAAATCAGCCTGAGCTGCCTGAATAACAGTATTAAGTCCACTCTGATCAGAACTCTTAGCCATTTGCTGCATGAAGAAAGAGTGAATTACACCCGATCCTACAATCTGTGGCTTACCACTTGCCTGATTCGTTTGGAAGTCAGTAAGTAGCGTATTAACGCCTGAGTTAAGTGGATTGTTAGTAGTGTTAAGAGGGAAGTTTACCGTCTTAGCAGTAGATAAACCTGTAACCCTATTGACTCCGATAGCTGCAACAGCTAGAGTAAATAAGTCTCGGTCTAACCCTGTTAGGATAGCGTCTGCTCCACTTCTTACATCATCCAACACTTCTCGCATAATAGAAGTAGGAGGCTGTCCTATTGACGTTGATTGACTTGCTTCGTTTGGATACTGTGCAATAGTCTCATCATCAATATGGAATGCTACCTGTCGAAAGATAGTAAGTGGAACAGTTTGTTCCTCGTAAGTCTGGATATTAACATCATCACAAGATCGAGAAGTATCGGTCATGTCTACTGTTAGTCTTTTCTTACGCTTAATTTGTACTGATCTGCGGTGACCTCTGTCGCCAGCATCATTTAGTCTAACTACATCAGCGTTCTTTTGTGACTTAAGAAGGTTTAAAAAACCTTGATATTCCAATTTTAACTCTGGTGAGTTTGCTTGTGCTATGTCATTAATAGACTTTAGCAAAAACGGGGCAAATCCTTGTGCCATAATTATATTTCTTTAGTAAGTTGTGTTATGTTGCTCTCAGTACTTGTTGCTAACGCGCTCAGATACGCACTGTTATTTCCATTTGCACCATTAGCAACTACCGGAGGAGTTGGTGTAGGTGTGCCTGGAGGCGTAGCTGGTGGTTCAGCAGTCTTGAGTAGCTTATGTTCAGCCATAACGCCATCTAAGAAAGACTGAGTGTCTATCTTTTGGTTTTCTGTATTAAAGAAATCCATACCGTCATTAGTCTGCAAGTTGATATTCCCGTCTTTAGTAACAAACTTAACACCCTTACTAGTAAGGGCTTGGTCTACTAATGTCTGTGCGGTAATTATATTAACTGACTTGTCAATATCCTTATTCGCATAGTCATAGTTACTTAAGAAACTTTTAATGCCCATGCTCAAGATCATTTCCTCATAACCGTCGCGCATTTCATTCATTTCTGTAATCGGTGCGTGTGTCTCCTTGAATTTAGAAAGATCGCCTTGAAGTCCATTGATTGTTTCAATGTTCTCTTGTAGCTTCTCTTTTAATTTAGGATCATCGGTTTTAGTCATAGCCTCTTCCAACTTGGCTACATGAACCTCGTTTAATTTCTCAAACGTTAGTCCCATGTTTTCATACGTGCCTTGCTTTTCCTTCAATTTGTTTATGAAGTCGTCGCCTAATCCGTATTTAGCTGCAAACTCTTCTAGCTTTCCATCAACAGCGTTTAAAGCCTGAGCCTTAAAGTGTGATTTTAAATCAGAATTGTTTTTAGCTGCTTCTAAGGTTAGAAGTTTGCTTTGTATTTCTCCTGCTAGTGCATCGGGAAAATCTGCTGTTGCTAATTCTTTGTTAGCCATTACTTTGAGGAAATCTTCATTCTTTTCAACGTCGATTCCTGCTGATTTTGCTAATGAGATAAATAAGTCTCCGGTGTTCATAATTGGGTATTTAATTAATGCTAATTGTTAGTTAATTCCTTTTTACTTTACAAAATTGTCTAGGGTCTTTTACTCCCCTAGCTCTTGCTCTTTCAATACAACTCTTAGTACTACGCCTAACCCTTGATCTCTGTGGTGAAATAGGGTGACTAGACATTACCAATAGCCTTTAGAATCATTGATTTAGTGTCGTTATCCTGTACCTCTACCCCTTTGGATTTAGCGTACTTAAGGAGTTTGGGCTTCTTCCAAGTCATATCCGGTTTAGAAACGGTAATGTTGGTAGCTGGAGGTAAAGAGGCTTTACCGTAGTCTATATGTTTGATGTCTCCTTCTAAGAGTCTGGTAGTGTTCTCCAGATTAGCTACAGGCACTTCCGTAGATTTGCCATTCTTCCAATGAATTGTTACTTTTTGCATAAACCTTTGGTTTGTCTGTTAGGATTACGGTAAAAATACTTTCAATGTTTGTATTTGGTATTGATTTGGTGCGTATATTTGCTACGGATTGTAGTAATTATGGAAGATTGTAACTGTACAACAAGGACGGTAGAAATATGCGGAGACGCCCTTACGAAAGTCTTTGAACACCAACACCAACACAAGTTAAAAACCACGCGACACCTCAGTTTCGAGAGGGCGCTTAATCAACTAATCTTAGGGGAATGAATAGTGACAGTAAATACTACGATGAGTACTATGCTTACAGGCTTGACGAGAAGGAGCCAAGTAGTAAAGAGCTAAAAGCGGTATTCAGCATCATACATGACTTAACCGGACGGAAAGGGATAGGGAACGAATTTGAAGAGATTGACGGAAGCATACAGGATGAGATTATAGAAAAATGGATTGAATGTATAAGGGAGATTACTTCTTCGTCTGATACAGATAGTGGTAAATAGGCTTATCTATCATTACCTCTACTTGGTTTAAGTGAGATTCCATTACTCGTAAAGCCCAATCAGTATCTTCTCCCATGTTAATCTCTTTATATTCAAACTGAATAGCTATACTGCGCTTCATTGGATTAAGGTGGTTAGGAGGTCTACAGTAGATGGTATTGAGTTCAAAGTATCCACCATATAGTATAGTATGTTCAAACCTTCTTTGAGATTTACCGTTGGTACTCATTATCCCTACTATACCTACAACATCAGGTTTGCTCTTAAGTGCTTCTAGGATAAGTGGAATGTACTCACCATCTACCCAATCATCGTCATCAATAAAACAAACGTAATCCCCCTTAGCCTCTTGTAGTAGGAAGTTTCTTTTCTCCCCTATTGACATCTGCCTATCATCACTCTTAACCAGGATTTCTACTTCTTTGGTAGATTGTGCCTCTAAGTGTCTTAGGAGTTGAATTAGTTTGTGCTTACGTTCTTCGATTGCACAGATAAGAATAGAGAGTTTAAATCGCTTCTGTGACATCTTTATCAAAGTAATAAATGTGTAATACTTTACCTATCTTGTATTGAGTCTTAGCCTCTTTCCAAAGATACTCACACCATTGGCGGTCTTCATCATACATCAAATCGGGAAAACGGTGTTTACGGGCTAACTCTCCCCTCCAACCACAAATATGGTAAGGCTTTCTAGGGGTGGTTTGGTTGGCTTTAAACTCTCTGTTTAAGTTAGATAGGTCAAAATCTATTAACCCTTGCTTACCTTCTATGTTGGCGGTCTGCCAGAAGCATATAACATCTTTTCCAGATTCACACCCCTTTAACATTTCGTCTATATAGATATCTGTTACATCATCATCATCATCTACAAAGGCTATATAGTCGCCTTTAGACATCTGTACTAAAGCGTCCCTTTTAAGACCGATAGAGCGTTGTTTGTTGTCTATGAATACTAGTATCTCTACCTCTCTACCCTTTATTTGAGAGTTTATCTTAGAGAAGATGCGCTCTAAGCGGTCTAGCCTTGAAGGTATCGAGGGGATGAGGATACTTAGTTTCAACGTGCTACGATAATGTTCTCTGGGGATTCATATATGTTTCTCCATCCCGTCCATTGAAGAACTGCTGGACGTAGAATTTTAGGCACTTCTATACATACCATTTGAGTATCTGAGAGGTCAAAAGCCCTTAGAATCTTTAAAGCTAAGTCGTCATTCTCTACATCTATGTTGATAAAGTTAAAAGAATCAAACTTAGTAATTTTCATAAACTGTTCTACTGAAATCATATTGACAGTAGTCTCTGTGAACTTAGAGTTATATCCTATCTTCCATTTCTGCACGTGGCTAATATCAGTAGAGCTTAAAGCGTCTCCTTGTGAATCCCAAAAGTCTACTACCTTATTTTCAGTACCCAGACAAATATCATATATCTCTATCTCTTCATCCTTTTCGTATTCATCCGTTAGGCTCTTTCTACAAGCGTCTGAAGGTTCTATAAATGCTCCTTTCCATCCCTTCTCATATAGTGCGCGCGTAGTAGAGAACTTAAAAGGGTTATAAGCCCCTACATCTAAGAAGGTTCCTTTTGGTTGTTGGAAGTATTGGAGTATATGTAACTCCTCTTTTCTTTGGCTATACATCGTAAACAGGTAATTTTTTAAACTCTTCTTTAGTTAGAAAGTCTACTTCATTCTTTCTCATTACACAGTAAATATTCCAACCGTCTTTAGTATTACTCATAGCAGGATGTTCACCTATTGCCAGGATATTATAGTTCATTACTTCGGCTATCTCTCGGTAGAATATCTCAGTTAGATAATGGTGTCCGTGTCCTTTCCAGTTTCCCGTCTTAGGGTTCTCTGAGATTATCAACCCTCCTAACTTACAATGGTCGTGTTTATTCTTCCAACATCCATAGAATCCGGCTACGTGTTCTGAGGTTCCAAAGTCGGTAACTATATCAAACCTTTCCCCAAGCTCTAAAGGGTCGCCTAGATTCATAGATAAAGCACCGTCCTTACCATTCATGTCTATTGATACGTGCTTATGACCTCTACCTTCGTAGTAAGGTTTGGCTACCTCTCCATAACGGGGAGCAAAGTATAGGTTCTGATTGCCTAGTTCCAGAATAGTAAATCCTGGTTCTAAGTATTTGTTTAGTAAATCGTGCGAGAAGCCAGTAATTCCCATAAGTCAAAGTCTTTTTTATACTTGTTAATCATTAATTGTCTTAAGTCCTTATCATAGTAGCTAGTCCAATGAGCGTGATTAGACTTCAATATGTGAGGTAGTTTCTTCTGTACCCCTATTACATTACATACCTCTATAAAGTCTAGCTCTATATTCTCAAAACGCCCTAAGAAATCTACCTTTACTGCCCCGTCTATCTCTATAAATTCCCATTGATTCAAGGGGTTTTCTATTCCGAATCCCTTGCAAACATCTGGTGTCCAATGATGAGTCCCTTGTAATAGCCATTCTCTAAATGATACTTGATACTGAGTTAGGGAAGGATTAGTAGTGCGGTGTCCAAAATACCAAGAAACGAGACGGTCTAAGGGGTGGCGTATAAAGGCAAAGGAGTACTCACATTCGATTAACTTAATAGCCTTGTGGTTGTCTTTCTTCTTAGTGTTTAAAGCGCGGTGAACTGAGTTAGTTCCTGTCTTAGGTATAGATATAAAAGCCCAATTCATTAGAATAGAATTAAATTCTTATTGAATATCTTTAACCTAAAGTATTTCATACCGTGATACCTGACTCCTCCTGTTGGTCGGAACTGAAATACAAATCCAGGTAAGTAAATACCAAAACCTATCCCATCACAAAGAATACCCCACTCAATACTATATCTTCCACCTAAACAAATAGTAGTCATTGGAACCCAAATGCCACACCATTTCCAGAATGTTATTCCCCAAGACTTATAAAGGAATCTCTTAGGGTCTTTCCATTGTGACCAATAATATTTATTTTTTACGCGTTTAACTTCGCGTACTAATTGTTCAACTCTGAGGTTAAACATCATACCATCACCGATGAGCGTACCAGAGTAAATCAGCCTTCTATCTTCCATATTGAAATATGGCTTCATCAAATTCCCATCGCCTTAAAGATTACCGTTTCGCGTACCTCCTCTTCTGGTCTAGCATAGGCTAACCAATCTCCTGCATCCTGATACTTCATATTAAGTTGATTAGCTATAATGCTTCCGGCTGACATATCGTGACGACAACCATCGCAACGGGGGTCTTTAGATACCTCCTGATGTTTGTTAGTCCAATTACCTTTAAAGGCTCCGGCTTTCATAGCCTTCTCCCAAGATATTAAAAAGGTCTTAGCTCTTGTATCCCACAAATCAAGTCCTAGAAATCCAGCGTTTCCATACATTAACATCTTACTTGCTTCGTCTCTATCTATTCCAAAGTAATCTAATTGAAAGTCACTAGCCCACCTACCACAATTATGACCAGCCTCTTGCATGATATACCCATGCTTATCTATGTGGTCGAATACAGGCTGAACGTCTCTTATAGCCCATACACTCGCATCTAACCAAAGAACGTAGCGGTGTCCTAGCTCCTCTGCCTTACGGAAACCATGTATCTTAAATGCATAAGGGTTTTGGTTGTGAGGAGGTGCGCCTATTGAAGCCTCGTTTTGCCAAGCCATAAAAGAACCATTGTAACCTACGTTAGCAAGTGAGGTAGCTAGTCTTGTTTGACCTACTACATATCTTCCTGTAGCTAGGTTGATAATGACTTTAGAACCGTTAATCTTTGAATCCATTTGATTTACGTCTTTCATATACTTTCTTATCTATATCCCAGAAAGGTTCGTTACGCTTGTACAGAGCGTCATTGCTAACCGTTCTGTTGTTCATTGGGTGTTCGTGCTTAAACAGACAAGTATCGCTCTTAAACATCTTCCCTAGATTCTGGGCGACCTCTGTCTGCTCATTGTCTGAGAATAGACTTGTATAGTCAGGATGGTATAAGTATTTAGTTCTATCGTAGTAAGTCTTACCCATTACTACCATAGTACAGATTCGATCCTGATACCCGTCCGAATACCACAAACAACCATCTAAATCAGGGAAATTAGTTTTCATATCATAACGAATAACATCGTCCCATTCCTCTACTTGGGGTATCATATCATCAGACATTAGGATTACTATATCCCAATCCTTTATCTTATTAACGTCTCTATTACAAGCCTCTATTTTAGTGCTTCCTTCCCCCTCTATAAGTACGATCTTATCACACATTTCCATAGCTTGTTTTATGATAGAGGGAAGCATAGACGAATCATCTTCATCATAAGAGACTAGTATCTGAATATCACTAGACATCCAAGAGAGTTCACTTAGCCTCTGTAGGAAGATTCGAGGTCTTGAACGTGTAGGAAATTTTAAAAGTATGTTCATTAGCAGAACATTGATTTAATGTATAGATATGCCATCTTTATACCATAGAAGGCTATAACCTCAATAACTCCTATTAAAAGATACCATTTACTGGTTTTTCTTATCCACTTTTTCCGATCTACCCATGTATTGTCCAGTATTTCCCACCTGATAATCAATCCTGTAACTATTACAGTGAGTACGCACACAATAATAAATATTACCAAGCATACCATTTCAAATATGTCAAACATTCTACAAATTTCCATATGGATATATTAAATAGGTCGCCCCTCACCGGACATAGGCGTAACCATGCTCAGAAGAGTTAACCGGATTGGGGCGTTATATTGTTGTGATTTCATGGCTACGCTAAGACAAACATACAATTACTTTTGTAAAAAAGAAAATTATGAAGTAATTTAGAGGCGAGTAAACGTTTCCACCTGAAGGATGTAGAACGACAGTTCGAGAATCTGTAAGGTGTAATGGAAGAAAAAAAACTACAAGTTATGAGCAACCCAACACGTCAATATTATATTGACCTACTCAAAGCTACGGAAGAACCTATGCAAGTTCCTATTTGTCTATCACAACAAGAAATGCAGGAGATTTATGAATCTAGGGTAACTCCTCAGGATTAATCTCTTGTTGTAGCTGACCGTCATAATAAAGACAAACACTTTCAGTTGCCCAAGTAACGCCTACATGGTGTTTCTTGCTTCGGTCAAAGTCTATAGAGGTCTGAAATACCAGCAATTCTTTCTTTGTGCCAGGATTCATTATAACACTCAAGGTCTTTCCTTCTGATGTAATAATACAATGTTCATCATTCAGAATGAACTCTGACCATTTAACTTTATTTCCTTCTTTAAATGCAAATGGATTCTTTTTAGGATCAATCCAAAAAGTTGTAGTACCAGGCTTATTAATTAGCATCCCTAAATATACGATTCTAATCATGAGCTACCGCTAGGTAGCGACTACGAAGTTAACAGCGAAGCTGAGAACGAGAGTGTAAGTTTTAGACGGGTATTTAATTAAGTTCACATAACGTTAATTATCGGATAAATGCCACATTTTCCATTTTCCATTTTACCTTGTCCCTGATAGACAATGCCTGTGGCATTTGTCCTATAATAAATACTACGTTATGTCTTACTTGGCAATACCCGTTACCCGTCTTGTCAGACGTCGAGTTTCACGACCCACCAAATAGGTAATTTGCAGTGCTTGATGGTAATCATCTTACGGGCAGAATAGTGATTGGAAGCCATCTGTCGGAAAGCCTGGAACTTAGGCTTTGCTTTAGGCATATAGAGATAAACGATATAGTCGTACATAGATTAAGATTTAGCCTTAATTGGCGAAAGCTATTACTATGATTAGACGACACTAGTGCAAGGGTGAGGAACGAACTTGTATACCCTTGAACGTGTGGAGGCAATCATTACCTTGATAGCCGATTATGGCTATCATCCTTCTCCTGCAATCTTCTTAAGTAGGCGTATCTGTTCTTTTTGATATTTGATAATGTCCGGTATCTTCCAATACCATAACATGATTGACCTCATAGCGAGGAAAATTAAAATAAAGAATAATAGAGTTACTGCACCTCCGATAATGGTTTCCATGAGCGTAGAGTTAAGCCCACAAAGAAGGGGCTATTAACTATCTGAGGTAGGGTGTGGAAACCCTATTCCCGAAGGACTGCGCAGAGAGTATAATAACCCCTAGCCTTATCCCTGCGCGAAATTTCCACATTTACCTCAAGGATTGTATGCTAGGTGCGAATCTAAGATAAGAATTATCTAATTGCAATAGGTATAAACACCTAATTTTTTCTGACAAGTTTACTCGCCTCTTGACCCGATATAGAAAGACCGAGAATCCGAAGGATGTAGGAATTTCGTAAACGAAGTGGTATCGGGTCTGTTAAAAAATCCTATTACGTTATCGGTCCCTTTCCGGTTGCTAGACCTTATATTAAAAACCTTTAAACGTTGTGTATTCGTTTTACTCCCCAGCTAGCAAAACCTGAAAATCAAACAAACTTGTTCAAATATTAACAAATAATTAATTGTATCCCTCCTATTAGTTCCATCCATAGGATTGTCTATTGCTACTCATTTTAAGACCCTTAAGCAATCTATTATTCTCTGCTAACAGCTTGTTGGTCTTAGATTGTTTTCCGGTTATGTTCCTATCATCAAATAAACTAGGATCGCTCATCTGAGCCTTTAAAATCGGTAGCTGATAGTGTTTAAAGACATAATCTTTTAGGTTATCATCTATAACAGCATCTATAAGTCCCTTATGGCGTGCGCTTTGCTTAGGAGGTATAACACTCTCTGACTCTAGGATAACCGCGTTAATCTCTCCTGGCTTAAGCTCTGCCTTTTTACCCTCATGGAAGGTAGGTATAGGTTGAGAAGCTATAGTAGCTATCTCTGCTGCCCCTAAGAGGGCTACAAAGGCTGCTAACACTACGTTCCCCGTTGCTAAAGCGCGAGTAACTGCAATGGCGGTGTTTATAGTCGCTTGTATGATAGCTGCTATCTTGTCTTGTTTGGCTTGTTTGGTGAGTATTAACGCACGTTCTTTGTCTGCCTCTTTTTGAATTTTTAATTGTGCTTCTGCTAGTTGTTCTTCAGTGAGCCTTCCTTTTTCAAATTTGGCTTCTAATTTTCTCTCTTCGGCTATCTGTTCATTATCAATCAGGATTAATTTACGTGTATTGATTCCCTGTAGCACTGCAAAGGCTTGTTCCTGCGCTGCGTTAGTTATGGCTATTACTTCCAAAACAGCATCTATTTGATCCTGTAAAGTCTTTTCTACCTCATCCCGTTTCTTTTGTTCAAATTCTGCAAATGTCTTAAATCCACTTTCGGCAAATTCAGCAAATAACTCTGTTGCATCTAAGCCTAACTCTTCTGCTAAATCAAAGGTTTGTTGTAGCTCGTCCCGTTGTTGGTTTTCTATTTCTTGTTGTAGGTTTGCCTGAGTTGCTTGTTTTGCTGCTAGATTGGCTATTGCTTCCCTTTCCCTTTCAAGCTCTTCGACAGTTTTGCCTATTGCATCATTTAGGGCTTCCTGTGACTTCTCAGCAGCTTCGACAGCTAACTTATATTCTGCTAGTGAATCTTCGGATATGTTGCCAGCCAAAGCCTGATTAAGAAGTTCATTCTTTAAAGCAGAGATACGCTTTCTGAGTTCTTGAAGAGGAGTAAGGAGCTTTTCTGTTGATCCCTTTAGAATAACTAGAATTTCTTTAACCCTAGCCTGATTGGTAGCCAACTGTTTACTTCCAGGTATCAAATCATTTTGAGCCTTTCTAAGTTCCTGAAGTTCCTTTTTTAGATCGCCTATGGTTCTAATGCGCGACTCCTCTTCTTTTCTTTCTTCCTGCTGAACCTTTTTCTGGGCTATTAATAATTCTATTTGTTGTTTTATAAGTCCGTTTGTAGGTCTTAATGCCTCTTGGTGTTTTGCTGATGATATTGCTCCTTTTAATAACTCATCTTCTATTTCTTGAAGAACCTTAGGAAGAGTAGCTAAAGAGGTTCCTAACTCCAAAAACTCCTTTGCTAAATCAACTACCCCTCTAGTAAATCTTGCTAAGAAGCCATCCCCTTCATTAAGTGCTAAAATAAAATCTTCAAACGCCAATCCTACTTCTATGATAGAGCCATCTAAGTTATCGGTATTTATAGCCATTTGCTCTAATGCGTTTCCTGTATCATTTAAAGTACCATCCAACTCGAAGAATATATCCTTTTGCTTGATCAGGGTAAGTAGTCCCGTTGCACCTTCCTGACCTACTAACTTGGTAGCTTGTGCTAGTGTTAAATTGCGTTTAGCGAGTTCCTTTATAGTATTTCCTAATCCCACCAAAGAAGGATTGATACTGTCGTCCGTCTGAGAAGATAGTTTAATAAGTACTCCCCTTAAAGAAGTGCCTGCCTCTGCTCCGTTTAATGCCCCTTTGGCAAGTGCTTGTATAGCAGCGTTCGTAGTCTCGAAACTTAATCCTGCTGCGTTGGCTGCTGCTCCCGCATTCTTAAGGGCTTCTGATGTCGCGTTGATAAATGAAGAACCTTTTTGTTGTGAGGTGGCGAATATATCGGTAAACTTAGCTGCCTCATCTGCTGATGCTCCAAATTGATTCATAGCACTAGTTAAGGCTTCTGCTGCTGCTACCGTATCTATTCCTGCTGCCTTAGATAGTATTAATGCTTGTTCAGTTACATCTGCTAGTGCTTCGCTATTCTTTAGAAGCTCCGGCTGTGCTGACCCTATTAATGTGAATGCTTTAACTACCTCTGTAGCACTTGTCTTAGTTGCCTTACCTATCTCTTTAGCAGCCTTAGAAAAGAACTCCATTTCCTCCCTTGTCTGACCCGTAATAGATTGTAGGGTGGAAAGTTCCTTTTCAAAATCTCTTAAGACCCTTATAGCACTTGTTACGAATTGCTGAATAGCAAACGCCCCGATTAGAGTAGTCCCTAATGAAATAGCTTGTTTTTGAAGACCACCTAACGCGCTCTCAGTCTTCTTAATGTTCTTCTGATTCTGTGCTGAGGTTTTCTTAAAGGACTTAGAGTTTTCCCTATCTACCTTACCTAGCTTCTCTAATTGGTCAATAGTCTTGTTTATGTCCTTGCTATCGCCTGTAATCTTTATAACGACTGTTTCTATTGCCACTTCTCATAATATGTAGTTCTGATGGCGTTAGCCCGTTAGGGTAAAGGTAAAGTTTTTCTTGTACTTTAAATTATTCTTTGTAATTTAGCGGTGTTCAACACAAGATGTTGACACTTACTAGACGAGTTGTAAGGAAGAAATCTAGAAACGGGTGAGCCAACACCTTAAAAAACACTAAGTCTTTCACAACTCGTCAGAAGTGGAAGGCTTTTTTAATGCCATCAATATCGTTGAGGCTTAATGGGAGATATTCAACCCTTAGCATTAAGTAAGTAGCACTACTCGGGGTAATCATCAAAGTGCAAGCGTTGGTACAAAAGGGATGAGACGCAAGAATGATAGGGTGTATGCAATTCACTCGACAGTTGATCCCATGTTTTACTGTTAGCATGACAAGTAAGGCTAAGTGGCTCTATGAGGTCGGCTCCGAAAAAGAGTTTTGATTTAAGAAAGAGTTTCGAGAGAGTGAATCCTAGCGATAGCTTTGAGGTAAACTTACTCTTTCGGGATATAAAATCTCACCAAAAAAAGATTGTTAATTACTAGTAGTTAAAAAGAAAATGAGAGTAATCATAGCAGGAGGAAGAGACTTCAAAGACTACGCACAACTATGTAGGGTATGTGATGATATACTACCTGAGTTTGAGAATGTATCAATAGTGAGTGGTAGATGTAGAGGTGCGGATAGATTAGGAGAACGGTATGCAGAAGAAAGAGGGTACAAGATAAAAAGAATGCCCGCAGATTGGAACGATATGTCAGAGCCTTGTATAGTTGGTTACAGGAAAGATGGTTCTACGTATAATAAGTGTGCAGGATTCAAAAGAAATACAAAAATGGCTAAACATTCAGATGGTCTAATAGCCTTTTGGAATAATAAGAGTAGGGGGACTAAGAATATGATCTCAGAGGCTCGTAAAGAAGAATTAATGACAGTAGTGGCATTTTATTAACTTAATATATAATTAGAATGAGACTGAAAGCAAAAACATACTTAGAAGATTTAGGATTGCAAGATTGGAAAATTACACTCCCAGATGATGGGGGACATGGGGTGCAAACAATGTGGATTAGTGAATTAATGGATGATTTTTATTTAGAATCTCCATCGTGTCCTAACTGTGGTGGAAAAGAACTATGAAAAAATATAAAACACCATCATATACAACAGAACAAAGAAAAGTTGGTAAAATGTTGAGCGATAGAATTGACAGTCTAAACTTTCAAAAAGACATGAGAGGTAAGATAAAAGACTGTAAAACTCAAAGCGACCTAAATAAACTCTGGGACACACTCAGTAACTTCCAGAAGGATACTTACAAGAAACTATTTCACAAAATGATAGACGTTGAATTTGGCGATATAAAGGGAAGGGTTATGTCAGATGAGAAAGGAACGGTTTGGGAGACTAAACCGTTTAAGCATGACCCCGATAGATATAAATTTAAGATAAAATGAGCATTTGGTACGACATAAAGAATAGCGAGGATGTTAGCCTGTCAGAAGATGGCAAGAGCCTACAAGTCTGCTTTGATAGCGACCACAACGGTAATATATGGGTAGACATACCGCTAGAGCTGATAACCCCATTACTGAAACTTTAACCTAAGCTTCTTAGGAACAAACTCTTCATTGATAGGAGCTACTAAATGATTACAATTAAAACCTCCTGCAAACGTAATAAAATTACTAGCGTTCGTCTGAGGGCGTAACCCCTGTAGGCTAACTGTCTCCTTATCCCCATCGTTATCTATATCTATCCTTCCCTTTGTGATTAAGGTAAACTCAGATTTGTGTATCCATTTCTTTTTAACCAAAGCCTTACAGAAGTCCCTAGAATCCCTTACTAATGATCCTACGTATATAAACCACTCACTATCTAGGCTCTCTGCGACTACCTGTGAATACTCCCTAGCATAGGTATTAAGGGAATCTGTTACGATCTGTGAGGTATGTCTTTGTAATGCTCCTACTGATTCCTCTGTCTTGGTGAGGAACTTACGCATTTCCTCATTCAGGTTAGTGAAAGAGTTGCCATCGGCTATATTAGTGCGTATGATGTCTCCGGCTTTGTCTACTACGTCTGCGCGCATTCCTGACCCCGTAAGGGCTTCGACAGTTCTTTGTACGCTTACCTCTCTTAAAGTGTTTATGAAAGCTGGTTGGGTAAAGTCAGACTTTAATGTAGTGAAGAAGCTTGTTTGTAACTCGGTAGCTAGGTCGAAGGATTTAGCGAACTTATCGACATCTTTAAGGTACTCATCGGAAAGAATAATGTTTTCAATCTCTCGTTTGATTTTATTAATCTTACGGAGATTGGCTACACTAGCCTTAACATCGTTCTTACGTAGGTCTAAGTCCCTTAAAAGAACTTGAACCCTAGCGAATATCTTTCTTTGAAGGGCTGGTACTGAGTCCGTGAACGTATCTTCACTCTTATCAAGTAGGTTCGTTAGGCTCCGTAGGGCTGCCTCCGATTGTTGGAGCGACATCTAATTGTTTTAATATTTCATCTGCCATATTATCTATAATAGCTTTCTTCTCTTCAAAGTCCTTATCTAAGAACTCTTCGTCTGCTACCATAGCTTGCTCTACAAAGAAGTTAATATAAGAATAGATAACAGCGTCTTTTTTAGTAATGAGTCTGCCCATTTGTAAGTCCTCTACCTCCTCTGCGGTTCTGGAAGAGAACGGGTTTAGATCGTTTATACATTTGAGCTTATCCCTTAACATAGGATCGTGTCTGAACTTCTTATGTATGTAGTCTACCATAAGTTCATCAATTATAGTAGGGTCTACGCCTGCCTCTCGTGCCTTTTTGATCTGTTCTACTAATAGATCTTCAGAGATTAAATTAAACCTCTCAGGCACTACAATCATAGGTAACATATTTGTTCTGTCTTCCTTATTAGGAATAATTAAATAGTATCTCCATTTAGCAATCCATTTATATAAAGGGCGTAGGTCGTTTTCTACCAGGTGCTTACCTACCGAGTATACAAAGTTGTTTAACTCCTCTTTGTCTATCTCCTTAGCCTTTCCAGATTCATTCAGGGGAACCTTAGAAAGGAACTCCATATTTAAAGACTCCAGAGCATCAAACAAGTGATTCTTAACCCTCTGGTCTTGAATCTTTACTATCTCTACGTTCTTTTCTACATATCCAGCCGGAGGGGTAGGAATTGTATTATCATCTATCTTAGGTCGTTTAATAGTAATATTCTTATAAGGATTTAAAGGCATAACACCCTCTCCCTTACAATCTCCACAAGCAACGGGCTTACCGTCCTTCTGAACCTTTCCTATTCCATTACACTTAACACAATCCTGTCCAGCCATACCCCACATAGTAGAGTGGATATGCTGTACTACTTCTGCTTGTAGATCAGAGTATTCTCTAGCTGCCTCATCCAAAGAAGGTAACATAGGCTCTAAGAAAGAATCATATAAGGGCATATTATCAATGATCTCATTTACCGTTCCTCCGGTCTTATAGGCTGGTATCACTCCGAAGTTATGAGTAAACACTAAGTCTAATGACATATCCCCCTTTTCATTTACTTTTTGGGATGTCCAGATTTCGGTCTGATTTAACAAGTAATAAATAGGAGTTTTAATCTCTTTATTTCCAGATAGAAAAGACCCTGTGATATTAGACTTATACACTATCAGATGTTCGGAAATCTCTAGCACGTCCTTAGAAGGAACGAAGAATCCAAAAGGCTTAAAGTGTTCGTTAGACTCTATAGCAAAGCTAATAGGCATCACTACAATAAGTGCGTTGGGATCAGATAGAATCTTCTTTAACCCTAGTCCATACGCCCAATTCTCTACCGAACCGAAGAAAGGATATTCCTTTTCAGTATAAACCTCTAACTGTTCTTCCTCTCTGATCTTTTTAGGCTTTTCCGCTTTAGAATAGTCTATCTTCCAATCATCAGCACGTATAATCTTATTCAGGGATGATATAACCCTAGAGGGTGTTTGTTTGGTCTTGTTAGACCATATTATCCTACGATAAGCCTTTATCTTATGGCTCTCTCTAGGTCTGCGATCATCTATTAATCTATGGAAGTAAGGATTCTCATCTATATGGTCATGAGGGTGCAACATCCTGTTTAACTGATGGTTAATAGTATGCTCATCAAACGGTGGCTTATAACCGTCAATATGAAAACTAAGATGGTGAGCTATGTCTACCGTCTTATCATAAGATGGATGTCTTACATTATCCTTAATGAAACGCTTTACTGTTTCGGGCGTTATTTCAAAAGTTCCTTTTGTCATAGGTTATGTCTTCCTGGCATCCATGAACGTTTGTCAATATACTTAAATGGATGCCTCTGGCTGTACTGATTGCAGTAATACTGCACTAGATTATTGTAAATCTTCTTCATTCTATTTTCTGTAAACGCTCCTCCCATAGAGTACGCCCAGAACGATCCGAATAATGCTCCACCTTCTAAATGCTTATGCTCTGCACTTTCCCAATAGATAGGAAGGTAAGAATCTTTGTGAGGGTAAAGATCATTCTTAATCATTGCTATTGTTAAAGGAAGTTCATCAGGTATAGCACCGTTAAACATCTTTAACCCTGCTTTATGTAGATCAGTTCTATCATAAATCTTTAAAGCATCAGAGAATAACTTTCCTACTTCTTTGGTCTTTTTAAAGTATACCATTTCTGAAGAGAGGTTATAGTATTTCCCTTCTTTGAACTTAAATAGTTTCTTAACTTTCTTAGGACTAGCCCACACTCCAAAGTCGTCACCTAATCCTTCTTTATCTAATGAAGTAAAACTCCTATTTGCTATGGCAAAGTCTACCTTGTTCAACTCATTGAATAGATCGGTTATAGGGCGTTTAGGACACCAAACCATATCAGCGTCCAAAAAGATAGTTTCATCGTAAGGAGAGAGCTTATACATAGCTAATTTAGCCTTTAAATACTCTGTTGTTATAATAGGGTTTTCACCTCCTCTTTGCAGCTTAGTATAGTACTTCTGGTCAATAGGTATAATCTTGTCAAACAAGGTCTTACCAAATTCCCCTATCTGTGCTGCTCCGCTTCCGGCTTGCGCTAGAGTGATCTTAATATCTGGAGAGGTAAACCGTAGGCTCATAGCTAGATTAACCGCTAGTTTACCCCAATTAGGATTGCCCATAGCCATTATAAGAACTCCCCTAGAAGGGCTTTTTTCTTTGTTTTCTTTTTTCATAATATTATACTTTTGCGTATGCTGTCGGGTCGCCTACTTCCACTATAGCCCCATCGGTTATTGTTATTTCCTGAGTGTTAAAAACTCCGTTAATCATTTTGAGCCTATATAATTTATCGGCTGGTATATCACATACAATAGGTGACTTCTCATTAGGAAACCTGTGTATGGGCGAAGAGTCCTTGCTATCATCTATTCGTATGTCTATCTTTAGATTATATCCCATTTATCTTTCTGTTTATCTGATTAGGCTGATCTGTCTTTTCTAATTCAATAGTAGCTGTCATAAGGTCTTTAAAGATCACAATAGAGTCATTAGGGGCTGAAGGCTCGTACTCATCATCCAAAAAGTAAGAAACACCGTCTATAGTCCTGTTATCTTGCTCGAAATGAGAGGCTATAGCATCGTGGATATGTATAGCTGCCCAATTAATATCTAATGAAGGAGATTTCTTAAGGCTAGAATAGTCTACACTTCTTTTCCCTGCTGAGTTCTCCCCGTTATTCCGTTCTCTGGGATAGGATACCCCTCTAAACTTACACTCTACCCTTAGCTTGTGTTCAAAGCCTAAAGAGTAGTCAAACGACCCCCAAGACTCATTATTAGACCATACCCATAGTAAAGTACAATCGTGGCTTGTAGCTAGTTCTAAACACTCTGATTGACCATCTAAATTGTTGCTCTTAGTAATTACAATGTTATCAATAGAAACAGTGCTTAAATTAGCACCGTCAAAGTTAAACTGTAGCCTGGTAATATCAGTACAAGTCAAAGTCTCTACAAATGTTCCGTTAGTACTTCGGATAGTTCCTACCGTTCTTCCACAGATTACTGTAACTGCCCCTGTACCCGTTACGCCTGAAGTAGTATAAGTGATTTCGTAGGATTCACCTGGAATAAATATATTGTCAATAAAAGAGGCGTTACTAGCACCTGTAGAGGTATAGGTCATTAACCCAACGTCTATTACTGTCTCTGAACCTATAGTCCACCCTTGATTAGTAGCAAAGGTATCTTCAAATATACTACTATCATCAAATATTCTAAACACTACGCACCCATTGGGTACTACTACATCATCTGTCCAATTAAAGTCTACGGTAATAACGTTCTTTTCAATAGTTACATTAGCAGCCGGAACCGTATCTATAAGGGCAAAGGTAACCCCATCGTGTATCTGTACCGTATAGTCTGATGGTGAGGCTATTCTTATTACCTCTACATCATCTACGCATATACCTATAGAGCTTGCTGCCGAGCCTGTTATAATAAAGTCACCGTCTCCTCCTACCTCGGTATATTGGAAAAAGGCTGTAAAGGTACCATTAGATTGAATAGTGAGTATTCCGTTAAAGATACTTGATCCTGTACCAGCACCTACTACAAGCGTTCCACCTGGAAAGTCTGTTACCTTAATAGTAACTCTGTAGTGGTCGTTTACCGTTAGGATTCCCTTTTGGGATAAGGTATTAACGCCTCCTACCTGACAAGACTTTATATTTCCTGTAGAGTCTCCTTCTATACTCCATCCAACAAATGTCCATCCGGTTATAGCAGGAACAAAATTACTACCAAAATCACCGTTTACTACTAGGTTTTCTGATTCTGAGGCTAAGAATTGAAAAGCAACATCATCAAACTGCTCTGTAGGTTGACAGAAGTTAAGATTCTCCCCACATGGAGAGGGTTTAGGGAATTTAAACAAAGTAAACGCCCCAAACGGTAGGTATTCTGTCTGTTTAGCTATGAAACTCACACTTGTAGTGCTATGTACTCTAATTGAACATCTGCGGTATCAGCCTGTACTGCGATAGTATCCCAATCAACAAAGGCTGTAAATGCTCCGGCTGCGGTGTGTACCTCTATCTTATTGTTCCAGAAGTTCATCCAATCCCCTGCATCCAATCTGAAGTCTACTGTATCTCCTCCGGCTTGGCGTAGTCTGAGACGTACAAAGTTGGTATCATCCCTATTTATAATAGTAAAATGATTAAACGAGGGTAACTGCCCTTTTCCTACTGCTGCTGCGGTTAAAGTAATTAAGTCCACCTCTGAAGTAGGTACATCTACAACTCTGGCATCATAATCTTTTACTAATAGTATAGTTTGAGTAAATGATATGTTTCTCTCTACTCCTGCTACCGTTAAAGTAATGGTCTGAGTAATAGTTGCTGTTGTTGGTTGTAGTGTAGTTGCCATTTATGTTATTAATTCAAATGTTCCTAATGATGTCTCTACGTCATAAGATACGTTCCTAATCCATGCAGACCTATCCAGAGCAGGGTCACTACCCTCATTTATACGTAATTTTTTCTTTGAGTTTGCGATTAAGCTCTCAATATCGGATAAAGATACGTTTTTTTCAAAGCGATATACTTGCGCCCGATAACTTAAGGGATCAAATTCTTCAAATACACCCCCATCACTATCACTACCCAAACAAGTGAAGTTGTCGTTCTCAGATACCAACATAGTGAAATCAAAGGTTCCAGGCTGGATAGCATTCGATATAGCGTCTATCTTTATTGCTACCCTATCGCCTGCCTCTAGATTAAACTTCTTACTAGTGTTAAATCTGATTATACTATCAGGGATTAAAGCCCCTGTTGTATCAAATAGTTGAGAGGGTGTAAAGGGCGTTCCCTGTATTGTAACGTTAAGAGTTTCTGTCTTTTCTTCTAAAAACACAAAGTTGGGGGTGAATCTTTGTAGCCTTATCCTTACAGATAAAGGTGCAGAGGTATTAGCTTCTATTTTTAGAGCTATATCATATTCAAAGGTAAATGCTGCCTCGAATGGCACGTTATAATAAAAAGACAATCCCTGACCATCAGGAACAGAGAAATAATTACCTCCTATATCATAGAAAGGGGATGCCTCATTGTTTAACGGTACTCTTTGGATTATAGTAGTAAGTATGTTATTAGGCAACCCTGAAGAGAATATAATATTGTCTGATAAGAGTCCAATCTTACAAGGAGTGTTACTGGCTGTCAGGTATTTAACTATACTATTTGGAACTCCGTTGATATGTCTTGCCAGAATGTTGTTGTTGATAAAGGCATCGTTATAGTAGAACGGGGCTGCACTTCCAAAGATAAGTGATCTAATTGCGTCTGTTTGTCCTTGAACTATTAATATATCATCATCAAACTCATCATTGTTATTCTGTATAATGTCTTCAAATACATTAGAGTCTGATATAAAATCAGTCTTAAGGTCTAGTACTCTATCTATTACTCCTTTACCTTGTATTCCGTATTGTTCTTCTATAAATACAAAGAATCGTATGTTAAAAGGAAAGCTCTCTTCTGCTGATGTCTGATTGCCTACCTCTAAGTGAGAGAATAGCCTATTCTTATCTACCCGTAGCCCTAAGTCCTTAATATTCCTTATTGTAAGGGATTCGTCTTGATCGAAGAAAAACTCTTCCTCCTCTATTCTCATTACCGTATCTCCATTAGACTTTGTTATGAAATCAAAGCCTATATCATGGGTCTTACGCATGTTGGTGAATAAATCTCTAAAGGATATGTCCGGTGCATCTTGATCCTGTAGTCTTAATTCTAATCCTGTGAGTAGGTATAAGAATCCGTTATTGAAGTTAGAGGCGGTAGTAAGGTAAGTACTCTCTACACCCTTTACCTCATTGTCTGTCATAAACCTCACTAAGAAATCTAGGGCGTCCTTAACCAGGTAAACGTTTCTGTTTGATAGCGACCCTATGAAGTTACCGTTAGATGGTCTGAAAAAATCCATATCAAAGAACGGGGTAGGTGTTATATTCTCTCCATTGATGGTAAACTGAGAGTCTAGTATTGCCTTGAGATTCTTACGATTGTTTATAGCAGCAAAGAAGGAAGTATCTTCTAAGGAGGTGGTAACGGTGTGTTTATCAAGGTTAAACTTTACATCTGGCAACAATAACGTTCCTGTAAATATGGCTTCATAATCTATCGTATCATCTTCAAAGCGTTGTACCTCTACGCTTATGTTATTGGTGTAGTTCTTTTCGTATTCGGCTTTAATCAGCGTGTACCCGTCTCCTAAAAAGGTAAGATCAGAGGTAAACCTAAGTATCTGGCTGTTTAACTCCATATCTCGCTCTATAGTGAGCTGGATGTCTGCCCAACCTTCTGGCGTATCTTGAATGATAGTACCGTTTAGGATGAATCTATACTTCTCCTCTGCCATATCCAGCCATTGGTAGGTTACTGTTGGCTGGTTGCCCGTCAAGTTGCGGTATTCCGCGTTGTTTCAAGTAAAACATGGTAATCATAATCTCCAAATCTCTTTAACTCATCTATGGTCATTCCATTAACCTTCGCTATTCTTAGGAAGGAACTAAATCTTTCGTCCCGTTGGTGTTGAATAGGATGGTAGAAATGTTGTCCGAATGCATCTGGCTCATCTTTGCTCCCACTATCATATAGGTTCGCAAATCTTCCTCGTTTATACTCTTCGTAGGTATTAAACTTTTGAAAAGCGTGTCGAAAAAAAAACCGTCTACTTTTCTAGCATACCTTTTGAACTTCTCTATCTTCTCTCGAGCATAGAGATCATCGTACTCATATGGGTTCTCTGTTTTATCAAAGAACACCACAGAGGCTATTTTGTATATTATATCAACCTCATAGATCATTTCTAAGCGTTCCTTAAGCTGTTGGTTGAGTTGAGCTACTTGAGTTATGTTTATCTGCTTAGAGTTGTTTAAGAGCTTATCTGTAGCCTCTGTATGTTTGATAAGGTAGTCTCTTGAACACCTCATGTCTAGTTCTGCAAAGACATCTGACTTAGTAAAGGCTCTTATACAAGGGATTTTAGATATGTCCTTAAACTCATAGTAGTTAGTACCCTCAATAGTAAAGACCTTCTCTATTGGGTGGTCTACCTTAGGCTTAGTCTCAAATCTTGATTTAAAGAATGTTAGAATCTTCTTAATCATTTAAGGCTTTATAATTATTGAATTTCCGAAAAGCATTTGTAAAGTTACGTGCAAGACAAGTAAAAACTATATGTCCAGTATCACGTCCGTATTTATTAAAGTACCAATACTTACAACCAGGCTTTAATCTGTAATCCTTTTTTGTCTTAGTGGTTAACTTGGCAGACTCTTTACTTTTGAAATTAAAGAAGTCTTTCCCGAAAAAAAACCCTATTAGCCAGTCTAAAAATCTCATGTGAATAGTTTATTTACTAAATCTTGAAAAACAGACCGCAACCCTTTGGTTTCTGGTCTTAAAATCCCTTTTAACATTAGCATCACTCATACAACGTGACATAAAAGCCTCCCTCTTCTCTCCTGATCTTTTAGTCGGTAATGGCATTCAATACGGTAAATCCAGCGATTACGGAACAATGAGGACATCGGATATGCGTGTCTTCCTCCCCTATTAGGGCTTCCCATTCATGGGTACATATATCGCATTCAATTAATTTCATTTCAAATGATTAATAGCCCATTCATAAGCCTTTAGTAATAGTTCTTTGTTCTTAACGTCCACCGTATGCCTAAGACTTGCGTCTAATATCTCTGGATCAGCTATTTCTACCGATTCTCCAGTTTGTTGATAGATATATTCCTGAACAACTGAAATCATATAAGTATTAGATACAAATTGACCTCCTCGATTAAAATATATATTCATTCAAATAGTCTTATTAACTCTGATTGTAACTGCCCCTCTTGTCCTGTTGATACTAACTTAAAACCGTTCTTTATCTCAAATGTCATATACCTAAGACGAAGTTTAATCTTTATTCCTGGTTTTTTATCGTGCTTATAACTCTCTTCTCCTCCGCTACAATTACACGAATGGAACTTATACCACTCATCCCCTGTTAGTAACTCTTTCATAAATAATCAAATTCAAGCCACTAAGAGCAAAGATATATAAAATCCATATACACCCATTCAATAAAGTAAAGTCATTTATCAACCAAAAAGGATAGGAGTGTATTGAAGCCATGCAAATAACACAATCTAGCAGAGGCTTTTTAAGCCATGAGGGTAGGTTTCTGGTGTGATACCCTAGCTTGCCGAGTATTTCGCCTTCCTTGTATCTTTCTATACCCTCTACGCTTGTTTCTATGCTATAGTCTGTAGAGTTCCACAACCCAATGATGTAAAGAGAGTTGAATAGCAGTAGTGTTAGTGTTTCAATCATTATTTGTATGGTTTTAACGAAATCCGAGCATCTTAAGTTCGTCTCTCATAAAAGTGTTAAACATATATCTATCGCAATCTAAGAAGTCGGCTCGTTGTTTCTTGGATGTTCGGTCATCCTTGATAATCTTTAGCTTTTCAGGGTCGTACTCTACATTCTCCATATCCCAAATACTATCTTTGCAATTCTCTATGTCATAGATTATCTCGCATTTAGCTAGAAGTGTATTGGTTTCCATTCGGCTTATCCTATGTAAGGGATTCTTTCCAGGTAGCAATATCTGATTATCGGTTAAAGATAGTAATTCTTTTATTTTCCTATAATACGTAAGTCCTTTTTTGATTGCGGTTTGATGCTCTCCTGTTTGATCTCCTGTGACTAAAAACAGTGCATAAGGGTATTTTGTCTTTATTTGCTCACACATTTCTTCGATGTCTACATTTATTACCGATATATCTTCAATGTAGTGCAGTTTATTAAACTCAGGCTTTTGGGCTACCTTACAGGTCAATGGCTCTCTGTTGAAGTCGAAAGACAGATACGTTACCATATCTTGTTGCCATTGTGTTTTGCCCTTATGGGAATCATTAAAATTAAAGGCAAATAGACTAACATTGGCATCTACATATTCAGCTAATCCCTCTTGCCGAAATACTGCTCCCTCCTCTTGGGATTTCCATTCTTCTATCTCATCTACGTCTATGTGGGGATTGTCGTATATGGTATAGTGAAAGAATTTCCAGTTATCAAACTGCTTATAGTCCTCTTCGATTTGATAGAAATCATTATTCTTTCCTTTTGGTCTACTGAGTATCCAAGCATCCCCCCTAAAGTCTGTTAAAGTAGGTCTAATAGTGTTTTTCCATGCTACAAGCAGTTTAGGAGCTTTGGAGGCTTCATCAATGATAGCGCGCTTGTATTTACGCCCTTGACCAGAATCGGGATTCTCCATAGACCAGAAATCTATAACTCCTCCTGATATTAACCTGAGTTGTTTAAGTTGCTCATCCTTTTTTAATATTACTTCATGATAAGCCTTCTTTACTTCATGCCATACCTCAGATAAGTCTTTGTAAGTAGGAAACCATATACCAACAGGAAATCCATCTAATGAAGGGTCGCAAAGCTCTACTATGAGTGTGGTTTTACCCCATCTACGACCACACCTAAGATGATTGAATCTTTTAGCAGTATCTATTACCTCCTGTTGTGCTGGATGTAATGTAGGGAACTTGACAAATCGCGTTTCAATCACGAATTACTTTAATAATAACCTCTCCTGTTAATTCGCCAACCATTTCCTGGGGTACTAGCTTAGAAGCTATTCGATAGAACTCTTTTGGGTGTTTCTCTGCGAAAGCCATTAATCCGGTTTTGGGGTCTTCTTCCTTTTTATCTGAGTTGTCTTCTAGAGCGTGGATAGTTTCTATAAGGATTTCCTTAAAGGCTTTACCAACCTTATTCTTAGACCCTTTCTGCCTTCCTCCGGTCTTTTCTTGTCCTTTTTCAAACTTAGCCACTATAAATCCTCTAATTTAGTGCAAGTTACGAATTATCTACCGTTTTGTTACCTCCTGATAGGAAAGTGCGATGTCGTCAGTACGTTAAGACAACTATTTAGCATTTGATCTCAACTCAATATTAATCTGCTTGATTAACTCGCCCTTAGAGGTGATTAGGTTCAGGAGTTCTAGTATCCCGGGATTGTCAGTTAGCTTTTCTATTCTTTTACAGTCAGCCCTTACAGAGTCGATTAAAGGACAAGAGTGTTTTACTTTCTTCATGCTCTATTGTGTTACTCTGATCAATGATCTGATTGTAGGAGGATTAGTACCTGATTCCAGAACTTACAACCTTGATCAGTATCAAACATCTTATCCAATGGTTCTAATATCTCTATTATCCCCTTTACGTGTATGATGGCAAGTTGAGTGGCTAGGCTCTCTGTTTCATCATCCAATATCTTTTTATACTCTTTACTACCATCAGCCATTTTAACGCCTGTAATGAACTCGGGGATATGAAAATCACTACAACCTATCTCAGTTGCATACATTTCAATGATATCCTTTGCCTTCTTAGCTTCAAGGCTTGGCTTTGGGTGGTTAGTCATAGCTTTATAAATATGGGGCGATTACTGCTAACATTTTCCTCTCTTGTCTTTGTTAATTATTCGGGTGGCATAGGGATTGTTTCTGGGTGTTGACAACTGTAACAAATGCATCCATCTTCATGCGCTTCATGCGCTTCTGATTTAAACGGAGAAGGGGCGTTTCTAACATTGTCCCTAATACAATCAATTATCACTTGCTCAACTTCTGTATCATCTTCTATCTCATCAGCACATATCTCTCTTTGAGCCTTACACGCCTTCTTTACTTCTTCTTTGGCGTAGGATTTTATAGCTCCTATTAATCGAGAGTAATGTTTTTCTGATAGCTTTAGATTAGGGACGAACTCAATTAGAACTTCCTCTGCGGTCTTGTTTTGTGTCTTGTCGCTCATGGGTTAAACTTTATTTTTACACATTTTACATACAGGTTCCTTGCCTAAATAGCTTCCGAAAATCCCGTAACATTTATTACATAGCCTCATAAAGTATTCTTGTTTCTCTTCGCTCATAGCTTTAGTTATTGAGGGGGTTTACATTACTTTTTTGAAGAACTCGTTAAATTGATCCGCATCAACAGTAGTTCCTTCTCCTGATTCGTTTACTATCCAGATTAGCTCCTTACCATTTTCAGATGGATGAGTACTTATTTCAAAATCTCCTATCTTAATCTTCTCTTCTCCCTCACTATCCCCATTGGATAGAAGCCATTCTGATTCAATAGCTTCAGATACTTGACTAATCATTTCTGAACACTGTTCTTCGGTAGGGCTGTCAATCAGGATAAACTCAGCCAACATATTTTCAGTTTTCTTTACTCGAAATTTAAGTTCCGACTCTTCCTCTGTTGGTCTTGTTGTAGAAGTAGTGGCAAGGAGAAGTTGTTTAATCTCTTTGTGGATGGTCATTAAATCATCGTTCCTTTCCCACCCATCCCCTAATATTGAGAATGTGTAATCTAGTTTTTTCTCTATTTCTTCTTTATCCATATCGTTAAGTGTTTACGGGGTTGTTAATTAGGGGGTTAAATATTGTAGTGATTTTTCAGGATCGTTTCGGTCATATTATTCATGCTTCTATTTTCCTTTTTAGCCTCCTTACTGATAGCCTCCATTACCTTTTTGTCGAACCTGAATGATTTTGTTACCTTCTCTTTCATCTGTCTCACTATATTTAGTTAGTAGTTACTCAGAGGGTTAGAGTTTACTTATCTCATTTTCAATATAGATATATCCACAATCTTTTGATTCTTTGCAATTACAAACATTATCACCTTCGCCACATCTTTTAAAGCTAGGACTGTCTAATAGTCCCGACTCTTTCAATCTATCGCGTATTTCAAATTCTCTTTTTACCATTTGGTTAAACTCTGTCTCTTCCATCGTATTTATATTTAGTTAGTACTGTCCTATTGTAGTTAATAAGGGCTACCGCTTCTTTCCCGCTTCTTCATAAGATTCATTATTGATACGATGGCATCTTTTGCAAGTCTTATAAGGTTTGCCTGTATTTTGGTGATAAGTAGTCTCTGCCCAATCATGCGGTAGTAATTTTTTGTGATTATCTGGATGTCCTGAATAGGTCGTTTTACATTGACTGCATCCTTCACAATCCTTAACTGCACCCATTGAAGTGCTCATTGTCATTTTACCACATTTACATCTTAGGTGTCTCATAATTTTTGGTTTTTAGTGTTCATAGTGTTGTTATTAGGAGGGCAACTGCTGCCCAGAATAAAAGCCATTTCCACTTATTCATAGTGGTTTAGAATAGTCTTTACAAATGGATGTCGGGCTAACTGGATTATCGTGTAGCCAACAATATCTTACTGTAACTTTGCCTCTAAAATGCTTACAGCTAAAGCAACAACGCGCCATCCTGTATCGTATTGACTTTTTATATTTTACTGAAGTGTTCATGCTAGTTTTATTTTTTGTTTAAACAACTCCTTTAGCTCTAATATCTCCGGTATTGTGTACTTCCTGGATTGGGTTCTTCTTATCTCTAAAGCATCAAAACGCTTTCTTCCTATCTTCTTAATAAGGCGTGGGCGGTACTCTAATAGGTTCCCATGCAGATCGCGGTTACAGTGGACGCAAGAACTAAAAATATTGTCCAAATCAAACCTTACCGAAGGATTACCGCCTTGACTCCAGAAGTGGCTGGCATCCCTTTTTATCCCTATGTCTGGGGTATCACAAGATACACATTCTATCCCCTTATCCCTGATTTGAACGTACTTATTTACTAACACTTGCAACTCTTTTTTGTGTTGAGATAGGGTCTTAGCCTTGTCCTTTAATATCTTGTTCTTACGGTAGATGTCTAAGAGAATCTTTTTGTTCTTTCTCTCTTCTAACCATTTCATGTACTCTAAAGCGCATAGATAATTACAACAGACTTGAGTTGATCCCTTAGGCTCAAACTTAGTCCGGCAGTTAGGGGCTTTACAGGTTCTTGTTATTGGCTTCATCCCCATTGGTTTGCCATTGCGTTAGCGATCCCGGGAAAGGTTTTTGATCTGGTTTTACTATCTCCCGGGGATTCAGCTTACCATTTAGGCATTCTTTTACCGCTATCATAAGTTACAAATTCACCTTTACCTACGTGTGTTGTATCTTCATTAAATAAATCAGGCTCTTTGGCATGGAATAAGGGCGTAAGGTTTTTAAGCCACAAGCAAGTAGTTTTTTGAAACTCATCTCCGAAGTAATAGGGTTGTATAATCTGATCCGGTTTACGGTAGTGACTTGACATTATGCCTACTGGATTCTCTACTGCTATCCGTTCTATTGGTGCGCTTACTATCTTCATAAAGAAATCTATTCCTTCTTGCTGTCTGCCGTCCTCAATCTTTTGTTTAAAGTGCCTTGCTCCACTTACTGCTAAGTGAGTGCATGGTGGAAAGGCTATCATCATGTCCCAATCTAATTTTAGTGCGGTCATTATATTGCATTGTATATGCCAGGATGGATGATCTCCGCTAGTTGGTAATATATCACATGAATACGCCTCATGTCCCTTATCTCTAAAGGCTTTGCATACTACTTGGGACTCTTCACACGCTATAAGTATCTTCATAGTTCTTTCCAAATTTCCCTATTAACTTCTCTGAATCTATCCATGTTATACTTTAGGATTCGATTCCTGACTTCGAGTTCTACGTTAATCTCTATCTTTTCCTCGAATCTATTACTAGGCACGTAATCAACTATCTCTTGCACTTCCTTTTTTATCATGTCCAATAGCATAGGGTCGCATTCTAAGAAGGGTTTAAGCCTAGAGGTATATACAGAGCCGACATCATTCAGAGTACACTTACCCTCATAGGCTAGCCTGATTTTCTTGATAATAAAGGCTTTTCCTTCTTCAGGGTCAAATCTAGGTGGCTGGTAGGTGCTTATCTTTTGTACCTTAGGTTTACTAAGTAGTATCTTATCTTCATCCTTTACATTCTCATCTAACCACATTTTTCCGTTAAGGTAGGATAGGGGATTAGGGCGGTACTGTTTGTTCCTCTTGCTTGAAACGAATCCAGGTACGTGTATTTCGATTTTAAGGTGTTCTGCGGAGGTTAATAGCATCCACTTGGTAATACACTTGTCCTTACCTGTTTTCTTGTCGTAGTCGCGCCAAAAGTCGTCGAAATTGTACATTAGTAAATACTATCTAAATTAGGTGAGATATTGTGTTTCTGAATATACTTAGCGCATTCATCCCAATCTTTTGCGTCTTGCTCTGATATGGTTAAGGTTTCAGGATAGTGCTTCATTTCCCAACAATAATGACAAAGACCGTCAACTGAAACATCTTCTTCTTCGTTCTTGCATTCTTTACACTTTTCTTTTAAGAATTGTTCTGCGGTTATTATCTCTTCACTCATTCTGTTTGTTTTGTTATAGATTAGAGGGGGTTAAATGCCTTCTGATTCAGTCCATGTTAGCAGAAACTCCAAAGTGAGGTACGTTCCCATTTCTCCTTTAATACGCCTAGCCTGAAAGCCTCCACAAGCACACGTTGTTATATTTCCTTTAGAGACATTCCCTAAGAGCTTTCTAGCTTCTTTTTTTAATTCAACCATGCTAGGCACTCCCTTATTAATCCAATCCCAACTTACTAATTCCATATAGGCATGAACAGCCCTGAAATTAAAATTGTCCATTATAAATTTCTTTTGGTCTTTCATTGTTATTCTATTTATTGATTGTTGTTATTGAATGTAGTATTTAACATCAGTAGTTCCTGAGCCTCGACAAGTCTTGCATAGTTGCTTACCCATCGTATAGCTATATACTATGTATATTTCACCTTTACATTCAGGACATTCTTCTGGTTCTTTCATAGCTCTTTATTTAGTGTTAGTGTATACCTTCCCTACACAACTGAGATTGAAAAGTATCTATAATTGTCCTCAGTAAATTCTATCCTTTCAGTATTTGGGTTGCCCGTTTTAAGTTGACCTGATAACGAGTTTATTATCTCAATAGCTTCCTTCTGGTTTACCCTAAGCATAAATCCAACTCTCTTGCCCTTACCTTCATTTTTTCTAAGTTCAGCTAATTCCATAGTTATTTATAGTTTACCAACAGGGATTGATTTTACCTCAATTACTTCATCCTTCATATCATCATACGACCCCAAAGTATCACGTATCATTTTCATTTCAGGTGCTTTTTCGTAATAGATTCTGAACATCATTTCATCTGGGTCTTGTTCATACATATCATGCCATTGCTTAATGATTTTTACTGCTCTGAGCAAAACACTCCTTGATACTTTATTTTCCATAATTGTAGTTGTTAGTTTAATTTTTTATCTGGTTCAAGATCACCTTTACGAATCATATAATATGGTTTCCTATTAGTTTCGCGCCACATAAAGGACATTGTTTCAAAAAACTCTTTCTTTATCCACACTACACGACCATATAAACCGTGTGCGCCTCTTTTAATGACCTTTAGACTGCCCGTTCTAGCAAACCCTACTACTGCATAATCTTCAGTTAGGGTAAAACTATCCGTTTCCTCATCGTACCTAAAGAAATTGTAATCAAGTAATTCATCAACCATAGTTATAGTTATTAATAGTTAGTAACACTTTTCAATCTGCATATCCGGAAATAGGTTTGAAGCGAGAGAGTATAAAGGTGTTTAACTGTTCAGCTATACACACTTCATTGACTCTTAACTCTGCTAACCCGTCATAGGAATTGCCTTCGAGTGATCGAGAGGAAAGTGTTTTCATCCATTCTCGATACTTACTGTTTTTCTTGTGCCTTAAAACTTTAGTTGATTTCTCATTCAAACCCCATACCGTTAGATGGGTAGCAAAAGACACTTCCCTGTTACAGGCAACGCAGTTATCCACTTCTGCTAATGGGATCAGGCTTGGTATGATGAGAGTGTAAAAAGAAACCCGACTCAGCTTGAGGGCGTATCGGGTATTCTTTAATCTGAAATGTCCTTTTAGAACTCTTCCCCAGAATGTAATACTTTGTCGAGTTACGCCCTCAAAAGCTAATAATCTCATAGCAAATATATGAATTAATTTGTTAATCATAGGTCTGCTTCATGAAGATTTGCAATTTCCTCTTCGCTCATTTCTCCAGCCTCTATTAGCCAATCTGTATCTTCTGGGTTATCCATCATTTCAGAGTATATAGTGTCTGTTACGTCCTTTAGGCTGAAGAATACTACTCCGTGATACTCATTGCCTGTTAATTTCCATATATGTTTCATAATCCGTTTTTGTTAAAAGAATGATTCAATTTCTTGATTTATAGTATCCGTATCATTCATATCGAATGTTCCTAAGTCCTCACTTATACTCGTTGTCTTTGCATTTCTATCTCAATCTCTTGTAAGAACTTCTCTTCGTTAGGTTCTGGGAGATAAATTTCTGCTATTCGATCACTATAAACTCTGAAATAAGCAATACTGACAGTCATATCTGAACTGCTCAAATCAGCAGTAGACCGAATAAAATCATGCTCATTCTTTTTGTAGAAAAATATATCCTTACTACACCTTTTATATATATCCTTCGCCTCTGAAAGTGTATACCCCGTTTCCATAGCAAACCATCCCAGGATTAAGTGGAGATATCCATTTTGCCTTAAGGAACGCTTAACCTTCTTAGTGAGGGTAACTACCGTCTGTTCCTCTAAAAGGGCGTTAAACCGCTTCTTAGCACGTTCTGCGTCTATTTGTTTGGATAGGTCGTAAATCATTCTCCTATAAGGTCTTGAAGTGCATTGTAAATCTTGATTGTCTGGGTATTCCATTCTATCTTCTTTCCATTCTCTAATTCCTTCTGCTGCTTTATTACCGCCCTTATCTTCTCTAGCTTATCCTGGTGGTTATCTGAACAAGTCTCGTTTACCGATTCTACACCACAAATAATACAATAGAGGTAGCTAGGTATGTAAGATTGTATCATTAGAATAGAGGTATTTGTCCTTTTTGAATGTTTAGAGTCCACATATAATTAGGCTTTCCATAATCGCCTTCTCTTTTGGATTCTGTTTTAACTAGTTTTCCCTCTTTTGTTAGATCGCTAATTGCTCTACGTATAGAGGTAATGGGGCAATCAAATTGACCATCATGCATA
>Ga0114947_10000036_pt1 | contig 32551 bp, 29 predicted proteins | sample CR02metaG_FD_99656 | JGI IMG/M metagenome (GOLD analysis project Ga0114947, IMG submission 99656) | Deep subsurface microbial communities from Mariana Trench to uncover new lineages of life (NeLLi) - CR02 metaG | ecosystem: Environmental > Aquatic > Marine > Ocean trench > Sediment ...
GACGAGCACGCCTTCATCGACGATCAGCCCTTCCTTGGCGGGTGACTCGTAGGCGATCAACCCCAGGTCGGCCGACGCATAACACTGCAATATCTCAATCCCTTGGGCGCTGATTTCGTCGCGTAGACTTGGCGGCAAGGCCTCACCGGATACCACCGCCTTGCGCAGACTAGTTGTATCGAGATTCATTTCGGCGGCCTTGTCCAAGATGATCTTGAGGAATGAAGGCGTGCCAACATACCCGTCTGGTCGGAGGTCAACCACAGCTTGTGCCTGAAGTTCGGTCTGTCCGACGCCGGCTGGAAATACGGCGCAGCCCAATGCGCGCGCTGCCCCCTCTACCATCGAGCCGGCCGGCGTGAAGTGGTAGGCAAAACTATTGTGCACGAGATCACCACGGCGGAACCCGGCTGCGAATAAAGCCCGCGCAAGACGCCAGTAATCGGGCCGATGGGACTCCGGCTCATAGATTGGACCCGGGGAGGAGAATACACGCGCGAATTCACCAGGTTCAGCCGTAGCCAGGCCACCAAAGGGCGGATCCTGCTTGGCAAGCGTGGTGAGCTCTGATTTGCGCGTTACCGGCAGCTGTGCCAACGCATCAGCAGTGGTGATACTAGCGCTATCAATGTCGGCAAGGATACGCGCAAATGCCCGCGACCGTCGCTGCGCGTGGTTGATCTGTTCTGGCAGCGCCGCAAAATGGGCTTCCCGTCGCGTTTGCGGATCCCGCGTTTCAAGCTGATCATAGTATTCCACATTTTTGTTCATGGCGACCGACTTTCTCGCGGGACAAACTCAGCTACTGATGTAAGGCGCGGCGCCAGTACGGCATCGCTCGTAAGACGCTAATTACAGGATATCAGGATAACCACCGCTTGCGCCTGCGGTAGTGTTTAAACTCACGGAAACTCTTACGCTGTTCTCCACTCATCCCCAGATAAAATTCCTTCACGTCCTCGTTCGCCGCTAGGGCCTTAGAGTCGCCATCCATGACCATCCGTCCATTTTCCAAGATGTATCCGTATTGCGCGTAACGTAGGGCCATATGGGTATTCTGTTCGGCGAGCAAAAAACTTACATTCTCGTTTTCGTTAAGTCTCTTTACGATATCGAAAATCTCCTCTACTAACTGGGGCGCCAAGCCCATCGAGGGCTCATCCAAGAGAATCATCTTCGGCCGCGACATCAAGGCCCGACCCAATACCGTCATTTGCTGCTCGCCCCCGGAAATGTAGCCCGCCTGTCCGTAACGTCGTTCCTTTAGTTTCGGAAAGTAGCTGTAGACCAACTCTAGGTCTTGCTGAACGCGGGCGCGGCCATCGGTGCGTGAATACGCACCCGTAAGTAGGTTTTCTTCCACTGTCAGGTGTTCGAAGCAGCGTCGGCCCTCCATGACCTGAATCACGCCGCGCTTCACCAGATCAGACGGGGTGAGCCTGTCCACGCGTTCGCTCCGATACTCGATGGAGCCCTTGGTCACTTCGCCGCGCTCGGCCCTAAGCAGGTTGGAAATCGCTTTAAGCGTGGTGGTCTTACCAGCGCCGTTGGCCCCGAGGAGGGCAACGATGCCCCCCTCCGGAACTTCCAGCGAAACACCTTTCAACACCAAAATGACGCGATCATAGATCACTTCGATGTTGTTGACGGCAAGTAGCGACGCGCCGTTGTTCGTCACGTCGCCCCTTCGCCTTTAACTGCAAACAACCGACGCTCAGGCGCAATCACGCGGTTTGATATTGTTCTCCGTAGCGTAGTCCGCCGCGGCCCCCTCTATCATCGGACGTACGACATCGCGAAGGGTCGGAATCCAATCGCTGACCATGTTCCACTGGTTGCCGTCCCATTGTTGAATAATAACGGGACCCCCGGTTTCGTGGTCGGCACAACTGACCTTGAGCGGCCGCAGCATATCCTTCATGCCGAGCTTCTTCAGGCGTCGCTTGGTTAGGTCAAGATTTTCAAGCCCCCAGCGGACTTGCTCACCGGTCATCGGCTGGTTACCGAACTTTTCCATGGCAGTGCGGATCGCCTCGACGCCGTACATCGCGTTCACCAAGGTACGATTGTAGAGAACTTCGCCCAGATTGTTGTCTTTGGCCTTGGCCTCATCGCCATCGTAGACATACTTGATGATGTCTTTGTGCACCCGCCAATTAGCACCAGCCCCGTGAAAAGCCGTGGACTTGTAACCAATGGCGCCGTCACCGGCGGGAATCACATCGGCGTCGGAACCCGACCACCAATTGCCGATGAAGTGATCCATGGGGAACTTGATGGCCGCCGCTTCCTTGACCGCAACCTGGTTCATGACGCCCCAACCGGACATGAAGATCCAATCAGGTCGCAGGCGACGGATCTGCAGCCAAGTGGCTTTCTGCTCCTGACCCGGGTGATCGACCGCAAGCAGCGTAAGATTGTAGCCGTACTTCTCAGCCAGCACTTTCAGAGTTGCGTTCGCTTCCTTACCGTAGGCGGAATTGTGATACACATGGACAATTTTTTTGCCCTTTAACTTGTCGAAACCACCTTCCTGCTGGCCGACGTAATTGATGAAGCCGGATGCCTGGCTCCAATACGTGGTAGGAAAGTTAAAGACCCAAGGGAAGACCCGGCCGTCGGCCGCCGCCGTGCGCCCGTAACCCATGGATAGAATGGGTATCTTGTCCACTGGGGCCTTCGGAATCAGCTGATAGGTAATACCCGTGCTGAAAGGATTGACCAATGAGGCGCCGGTGGGACCCTTGTTCTTGAGCTTCTCATAGCACTCTACACCGAGCTTGGTGTTGTATTGGGTCTCACACTCTTCAAACGTGATCTTAACGCCATTGATACCACCGTCGCGCTTGTTAACGAGCGTGTAGTAATCACGAAACCCATTGGCGACCGGAATCCCGCTAGGCGCATAGGGACCGGTACGATAAACAAGCATGGGGATGAACTGCTCATTCTGCGCCACTGCCTGGGTGGCAAACAGACCTGAAAACACGGTCAACGCGCCCAGGCCGAAAACGCCTAGTTTACTAAGTTTCATGGTTCCTCCTGTCTATTGGTAGAGACATGATTAGTCTTTCACCGCGAGCCGAAAACTCTAGCACGGACCGAACAGGCAGCAAAGGTTCGGCCAGAACAACAATCTTTTAGTACGGAAAAGGCCAGCGACGCAATTTTTCCTTGGCAATTTGCCACAGACGGGCGAAGCCTTGCGGCTCAACGATCAACAAATAGATGATCAGGCCGCCAAAAATCATTACCTCTAGATGCTTTTGCAGGTCCGTGGCCATAGTAAGGCCAAAAAACTGCGGCACATTGGTGAGAAAAATGGGTACCAGCGTGATAAACGCAGCGCCCAGAAATGACCCCAAAATGCTGCCAAGACCTCCGATTATGACCATAAAAAGCACTGGGAACGACACATTCAGAAGGTCGAAGGCCTCCGTCTCCGCGCTGCCTAGCCACAGAAATAGTGTCATGGCGCCCGCGACTCCGCAGTAGAACGATGAGATCGCGAACGCCAGCAGCTTGGTTGGAAAGGGGCGGATGCCGATGATCTCGGCGGCGATGTCCATGTCGCGAACGGCCATCCACGCGCGGCCGATGCGCCCGCGCACGAGGTTCTTGGCCGCCAGCGCCAATATTGTTACGAGTATGAGAGCAAGCAGATACCGGGTCTCCGCCGTCGCCTCGGGACCGGTGACCATGATGCCGGCCATCATGCGTGGTGGCGCAGTAATAGTACCGGATGGGTTGTAGTTGTAAAACCAAGGTACCTTATTGAACATCCAGCTCAGAAAGAATTGCGCTGCCAGCGTTGCCACCGCCAAATAGAAACCTTTGATGCGAAGGCTCGGAATACCGAACACAAGACCGACACCCGCGGCGATGAGCCCGGAGAGCAGAAACGCCACGATGACGTTCATATCAGGAAACATCGTCACCAGCTTATAGGTGGAGTACGCGCCGACGGCCATGAAGCCGCCGGTGCCAAGGCTTAGCTGTCCGGCATAACCGGTCAGTAGATTGAGGCCGATCGCCGCCATCGAGAAAACGAGAAACGGTATCAGTATCGCCTGCAGCCAGTATTCGCTGAAGACGAACGGCACAATCAGGTAAGCAAAAATGAGTACCGCCCCAACGAACCAGCGATCCTGGATAATCGGCAGGATCGCCTGATCAGCGATGTAGCTGGTTTTAAACTGGCCGGCTTCGCGATATAACATAATTTCGTTAGTCGTTAGTCGTTAGTCGTTAGTCGTTAGTCGTGAGACGTAAGTCGTGACCAAGTTCATCAACGCACGAGCAATAATCAGGTTGCGAGTCGCAAGCGAAGTATATCGGCAAGTAAAACACCCTCGCTATTCTATGCTTGAGACTTACTACTTTTTTACCATTCATGGTTAACGACTCACGGTTTACGAATTCATACTCGTTCGATAATTCTCTCTCCAAACAACCCTTGCGGCCGGAACAGTAGGAACACGAGCGCAAGCATGTAGGCAAACCAGTTCTCGATGGCCCCCCCGACCAGCGGTCCCCAGTAAATTTCTGCAATCTTCTCGCCCACCCCGATGATCAACCCACCGATAATGGCGCCGGGTACCGATGTAAAGCCACCGAGAATCAAAACCGGGAGGGCTTTGAGGGCAATTAGTGATAAAGAAAACTGCACGCCGCTCCTAGCGCCCCACACAATGCCCGCCACCATAGCGACGATGCCGGCGACCGACCACACCACCACCCAGATGGTTTTCAAGGGGATGCCGACCGACATCGCCGCCTGATGGTCATCGGCCACAGCGCGTAGCGCCCGGCCGATCGGTGTCTGGTGAAAGAAGACCGCCAGCACCCCGACCAGCAGCGCCGCCATTACCGCGGCAAACAGATCAAACTGATTTAGTAAAACACCGCCGACTTCGAAAGATTCGTTAGGGATACCGACATCCAGTTTCTTGACATTACTACCCCATAGAAGCTCACCAAATCCTTCAAGGAAGAATGTCAATCCGATAGTCGCCATAAACAAGATGATATGTGGCTGATTCACCAGAGGTCGCAACATCAGCCGCTCGACGGCAAAGGCAAGCGCGACCATAACGACCATAGTCAAGGCAAGTGCGAGCCATACCGGCACCCCATGTTCCATCAAACCAACCAGGGTTAAGGCGGCGAACAATACCATCGCGCCCTGAGCAAAGTTGAACACACCGGATGCCTTGAAGATCAACACAAACCCCAGCGCGACAAGAGAATACATGATTCCCGTCAACACACCGGTGATTACGACTTCCGCGAAAAACACCGGGTAACCCCACATGTCTACGAAAGGCGCCGCAAAAACTGAATATAGGATGTCCATCGTTACTACTTTATGATTTGTGGCATTCTTACTCGCCTAGTGAGCCACACCCAGATAGGCGTCGATTACTTCCGGCTTGGTACGGACTTCGTCGGGCGTGCCATCTGCAATTTTTCGACCGTAGTCCAACACCACCACACGATCTGAGATATCCATGACAACGCTCATGTCATGCTCGATCAGAACAATAGTGGTGCCGAACTCGTCGTTAACGTCGAGGATGAAGCGACACATGTCTTCTTTTTCCTCTGTGTTCATACCTGCCATGGGCTCATCGAGCAGCAACAGCTCTGGTTCCGCTGCCAGCGCGCGCCCAAGCTCGACTCGCTTTTGCAAACCATAGGGGAGTTGCCCAACCGGTGTCTTTCGAATGGCCTGAATCTCAAGAAAATCGATGACCCGTTCGGCCGCCTGCCGATGCTCCATCTCTTCCCTGCGCGCTGGCCCGAGATAAAACACCTGCAGCAAAAAGTTCTTTCGCATCTTAAGATTGCGCCCGGTCATGATGTTGTCGAGCGTCGTCATACTCTTGAAAAGCGCGATGTTTTGGAAAGTGCGGGCGATGCCTTGCGCCGCCGCTTCATGGGTTTTCACCTGCTTGCGGGCATTACCCTTGTAGGTAATCGTGCCTGCCTGTGGATGGTAGAAGCCGTTGATTACATTGAGCATTGAACTTTTGCCCGCCCCGTTCGGACCAATAATGGCGCGGATCTCATGCTGACGGACATCGAAACTGACGTTCTCCAACGCCGTTACACCACCAAAAGAAAGACTAACGTCTTCGACATCGAGCAGGACGTGGTTGAATTCCCTAGCGGTCACCACCGTGAACCTCTGTCAATTGGCGGCGGCCGCTATCGGGTTGAGGGATACGTCTCGAATCTCGAGGTCGGCACGGATAGACCCCTTGCGCCCATCTTCGAACGTCACTTCGGTCTCGATTTCACAGTGCTTGTCATTCGAGTACAGCGCGTTGATTAGCTTCTCATACTTGTCTGCCATGAAGCCCCGGCGCACCTTGCGTGTGCGTGTTAATTCACCGTCATCGGCATCGAGTTCTTTGTGCAGGCTGAGAAAACGTTGGATCTGCGACGATGCTAGCTGTGAATCCTGGGCAAGGTCGTGGTTCACTTTCTCGACGCAGTCTTGCAGAAGGTCGTATACCTCCTTACGCGCAGCCAACTCTTGGTAACTCGCATAAGGGATATGACGCCGCTCGGCCCAGTTGCCGACAGCCTCGAGATCGATATTAAGAAACGCGGTCACGTAGTCCCGGTGATCGCCAAAGGCAACCGCCTCTTTAATATACGGAAAGAATTTGAGCTTATTCTCGACGTATTTGGGTGCGAACATTGAGCCACCATTGAGTTTGCCGACATCCTTAGCACGGTCGATGATCTTGAGGTGTCCATCCTCATCCAAAAATCCGGCGTCACCAGTGTGGACCCAGCCGTCGGGAGTTTTGGTCGCGGCCGTGGCTTCACTATCCTTGTAATATTCCTGAAATACACCTGGGCTTCGATACATGACCTCGCCATTGTCGGTGATCTTGATCTCTACCTCCGGGGCCGGTGTGCCCACGGTGTCGGGCTTGACCTGTCCGTCTGGCTGCATCGTGACAAACACAGCCGCTTCTGTCTGGCCATACAGTTGTTTCACGTTGATCCCCAGTGATCGGTAAAAGTCGAAGATATCCGACCCGATGGCCTCACCTGCCGTATAAGCGACGCGGATACGGGAGAATCCGAGCGTATTGCGCAGCGGTCCATACACTAGCAAATTGCCGATCCAATAGAGTATTCGCTTGCGTAACATCACCGACTTGCGATCAAGGATGTTCCCGCCTATATCCCGCGCAACATTCATAAAGTAATGAAACATCTTCCGCTTAAGCCAGCCGGCATCCTCCATGCGGATCATTACAGTAGTCAGGATGCTCTCGTAGATGCGCGGCGGCGCGAAAAAATATGTCGGGCCGATCTCGCGCAGATCCGTCAAAACAGTTGCGCTGCTTTCGGGACAGCTTACACAGAACCCAGCCACGTAAGACTCACCATATGAATATACATGGTCGCCCACCCAAGCCATGGGTAGATACGCCAGCACTTCGTCGTCTTGGTGCAGCTTGTCGAACTTGATGCCATTGCGTGCCGAGATGACCACGTTGTCGTACGTCAGAACGACGCCTTTTGGGTTACCGGTCGTACCTGAGGTGTACAGGATAACCGAGACATCGCCGCCACGACCGGTATTGGCCTGATCCAAGAAGAAACCGGGGTGATTAGCGTCGAAATCGCGTCCCAGCTTCTGTATGTCTTCGAAATCGTACAAATACTCCTGCGTGTAGTTGCGCAGCCCTCGCCGATCATCGTAGATAATCATCTCCAGCTTGGGACAGCTGTCCTTGATTGCCAACAGCTTATCCACCTGCTCTTGATCCTCGGCGATGGCAAAGCGTACTTCGGCATGCTCGACCACATATCGAAGCTCTCCCGCTACTGCGTCCTGATACATGGGTACCGGTATTCCACCGAGACACTGAGCAGCGCACATCGACCAATAAAGCCGTGGCCGATTGTCACCGATGATGGCAAGCTTATCGCCGCGCTCGAATCCTTTGGCTGCGAGACCACAGGCTAAAGCACGTACCTCTTGCTCCACCTGGCCCCAGGTCCAGGTTTGCCAGATGCCATAGTCTTTTTCGCGGATCGCGGGTCTTGCGCTATCGCGTTTGGCCCTCTCAAGCAACAACTTTGGGAAGGTGTCTAGCGTATCGCTGGTTAGGGAGTCGGCAGCAGGACTAACCTGGGGGTCGTTCATGAAGCCCTACCCCAGCTTTCGTAGACTGAGAACAAGTTGTCACAATCGGATCGCAAAGCAGCGATGATCCTCCTGACTGGGGTGCGTTTAACCCGGAGACAAAAGTGTTCTTATACAGATATATACAGCCGAATCCCAGCTATGCTAGCCGTTCTCGCATTTTCGCACAACCTGCCGCCGGCATACCCTCCACACGTTCAACGTGGAATAGCCGTAGGGTAAGATATCTGAGGTAGACGCGGCTTTAATTCCAAGCGCGAATCGACAACAACAATCAACCCGCACCCCATCATGGCCAGCATAACAAGCGATCTCGACCGGGCGGAATCGATTCGCCTCAAATTTGGCGCCGAATTCGAACGCCAACGGTTTGAGCTTATAAAGAGAATGGAAGCCGGAGTGTTCCGAACACCATCACAGGTCCAGCGGTATCACGAACTCGTTGGATTTGCGCGCGCCTGGCCCGATAGCCCGCGTGTTCTTCGGTTAAGTCGTCGAATAACAAAGAATTTCGATCGTCGCCAGGATTTGCGGCGATTCCGGAAGCGACTCAAAGGTACGGGTATTGCCGGAACCGACATTCCATTCAGTTTCTACCTGCCAACAGCAAAATGGCTCGCTAGGCACTGGCCGCAGCAGCTCGACATGGATTGGGAAAATTTTGAAGAGCACGACCGCCTAGACGAATTGCTAAAGCATATGGCGGTTTTCGCCGAGCAGCAGGGTCTGGAAAGCTATGACTTTAATGGTATTGAGCGCATTCAAAAGATGCGTGGCAGCAATAACAATGCCGATGGCACGTTCCTCATCTCACTGTTCGAACTATTGCCGGTGGCCCAGCGTATCAAAGAACACTTTTACGACAACTTGTCCCTACCCCTCGTGTTGCATCCCGGACCGAAAACGCCCTCACGAACCAAGGCTGAGCTCCACGTAAGCGAGATCCACTATCAAGATCGATCCCTGGGATCGGCCACGATCAATCTCAAACAAGTAGCCAAACAACCGCTCACCTTTAGTAGGGTCACCGGTACGCAGGCACGCGGTCTCATCGCACTTGCGCGCGGTGCGATGGTTTCTCGCTTCCGAGATATCGATCCGATCGCCTATGCCGATCCGCATGACGTTAGAGTGGTCGACTGTGGGCAGGGCATTCAGATCGTGCTCTATGGCGTTGTTCCCGAGCGGCGTTTCCTGCTGGAATGCGAGTATGGTCACCTCATACTCAAAAATGGCATTCCGGTTGGTTATGGATCGGCCTGGTCGCTCTACGGGACATGTCTGTTGAATTTCAACATATTCCCGACATTCCGCGGTGGCCAGGGTGTGTTGCTTTACGCCAAGACTTTCGCCGCGTTTCACCAACTCTTCAGTGCGGATACGTTCGTGGTGGAGCCCTATCAATTGGGTGAAGAGAACGAGGAGGCAATCCAGTCCGGTGCTTGGTGGTTCTACAACAAGCTCGGTTACAAGCCGTACGATCGAGAAGCAAGTCGCCTGGCGAAATCGGAGAACGAAAAGCGGCGAACCCGCACAAACTACAGATCTTCACCATCGGCACTGAGACGACTCGCACAGGCACCGATGTTTCTTCATCTCGGATGTCGTCGAAAAGACGTCTTAGGGCTAGTCGATCTGGAGGCCTGCGGTCTTGCCGTCACGGATTACCTGAGCCGACAGCGTGGATCAGATCGTGCACGCGCCGAAGTCGATTGCGCAAAGACAGTGTGTAGTTGGTTAGATATCGACCAACGCAAATTATCTAGCGACCAACGCCTGTGGTTACGTCGGTGGAGTCCACTGATCGTAAGCTTAGGATCTGTCCCCGGTTGGTCGCAGAATGATAAGGCAGCGCTGACGGCGGTTTTGCTGGCAAAAGGAGGTCGGGAGCAATCTCGTTATGTACATCTGTTTGACCGCCATCAGCATCTGCGCGAATCACTATTGAAATTATCCCGCCGCGGCCTTCAAAAGCTGGAGTAAACAACACAGTCACGGCAATCAGACCAACACGCGTTGACCGCCGGCCAAATCGTGGAGGCCCACCTGCAGGGTTGAATCGGCGGCCCAGCGCCTGCTGGCGGAACAGCTTGGTCGGTAAATTAGCGATAGTCGTTAAAGGTTCTTCTTGATGCGCTCGCAGACTTCTTTTATCGGATCCATGTCGCCAGGACGCAGACCCCAATTCATCTTGAGCTCATCATCCATGCGGCGTGGCAAGATGTGCATGTGGAAATGAAACACAGATTGAGCTGCACCCTTACCATTGGCCTGTACAAGATTAATACCGTCAGGGTTTAGCGTTTCTTCAACCGCCGTCGCGATCTTCTTTACGGTCTTCACCGTACTACCGATGAGATCGGACGGAATGGCATGAACATCTTCCCAATGTTCTTTAGGAATCACCAACGTATGCCCTTCGTTACCAGGATTGATATCCATAAACGCCATCGTTAATTCATCTTCATATAATTTGACGCATGGAATTTCGCCGGCAACAATCTTGCAGAAGATACAATTCGAGTCTGTGCGCATGGTTTCCTCAAAAACGGTTCGCTATAGTTCTTTCGCCTTATCACGTAGTACAAACTTTTGAATCTTGCCAGTCGGCGTCTTTGGCAAAGGCCCGAACACGACATGCTTTGGGCTCTTAAACTTGGCTAATCGTTCACGACACCAGGCAATGATGTCTTCGGCAGTTACGTCCCCTACATCCGGCTTCAGGGTTACGAAAGCACATGCGGTCTCACCCCAGTACTCGTCCGGTCGCGCCACCACTGCGGCTTCCATAATACTCGGATGTCGGTAGAGCATCTCCTCGACCTCTAGGCTAGACACATTCTCACCACCGGAGATGATAACGTCCTTGGCGCGATCCTTGATCTCGACATAGCCATTGGGGTGGCGTACACCGAGATCGCCGGTATGAAACCAACCGCCTCGAAATGCCTCATTGGTGGCGTTCGGGTTCTTTAAATATCCCTTCATTGCCGTATTGCCACGGATCATGAGTTCGCCCATGGTCTTGCCATCGCTAGGCACCGGTTCCATAGTCTTGGGGTCAGCGATCATGATGTCTTCAAGGGTATGGTAGGCCACCCCCTGGCGCGCCATCATGCTCGTACGTGTCTCAAGATCTAGCTCATCCCACGCATGTTGCCAGGCACACACAGTGGCCGGACCATAGGTTTCGGTTAACCCATATAGGTGGGTGACCCGAAATCCCAGATCCTCCATTCCGGCAATCACCTTGCTGGGTGGCGCCGCCCCGCCGGTGGCCACGTCCACCGTGCGGCCGAAGTCTACCCGCTGTTCTGCCGGCGCATGGACCAACATATTAAGCACAATCGGCGCACCACACATGTGAGTCACGCCGTATTGCTTGATCATCGGGAAGATCAGGGCTGGATCCACTCGGCGCAGGCATACATGTGTACCCGCAGCCGCGGTGACACCCCAGGTGTAGGTCCAACCATTACAGTGAAACATGGGGAGTGTCCACAGATAGATCGACGACTCACTTAATTTGAAAGCGAGTATTTGACCCAAGGCATTCAAGTAGGCACCGCGGTGATGATAAACCACACCTTTGGGGTTGCCGGTGGTGCCAGAGGTGTAGTTGAGACTTATTGCTTGCCATTCATCTTCAAGCGGTGGTCCGCCAAAATCTGGTTCGCCTCGCATCAAGAACGACTCGTAGTCACATTCCCCCAATAACTCGCCACCTTCGTAAAGTGGATCGTCGATGTCGATTACCAACAGCGGGTGCTTTACGTTCTTGATAACCTGACTAATAGTCTCCGAGAATTCCCGATCGGTAATCAGCACTTTAGTCTGCGCGTGATCGAGAATAAAACTGATGGTTGCTGCGTCAAGCCGATAGTTCAAGGCATTAAGTACAGCGCCGGTCATCGGCACGCCGTAATGCGCTTCAAGCATCGCCGGTATATTGGGCGCCATCACTGAAACCGTGTCACCGCGGCCTATACCGTGTGCCGCCAGTGCGCCCGCCAATCGCCGACAACGATCGGCAAACTCGTGATAACTGTAACGTTGATCACCGTGGATCACGGCCGTCTTATCCGGATATACGGTGCTAGAGCGCTGAAGAAAACTTAACGGCGTAAGTGGCACATAGTTGGCGCCTACCTGGCCGAGATCAGTGTCGTATATGGTAAGTAGTGGCACGTCTTTGTTCATGCAGCGATTTCATCATTTGGCCAAGCCAGCTGTCCAGTTCCATGGGGTGAATGGACTAACGACTCTTAAGAAAGGCGAGCGTATGAAAATGCGCTTGCTCGGGTCGATAACGGAACTTTGCACCAACCGGGCAAGCACGTCGCGCCAAACAACCGCCCTGTAAACAATCACTTCCTGCTTCGCTTGCAATGTGATCGCGACAGCGATCAACGTCAAGCTGCCCTGGTGCCAGGGCATCCACGGGACAGGCAGATAGACAGGGTCGACCTGCACAGCTCTCACAAGGGCTAGGGCGGGAAACCAGCGGCGGCAATTCGATCGACTCCACGAACACCAGCGCCCCACGGTACGCGTGCCACAGCCCATAGTCGGGATGAATGAGCGGACCGATGGGAGATGGCGTCACTGACTCCGCGCGTTGCGCCCAACGCAAGAACGGCAAATAGGGCGGACCATCGAATGGGAATAAGACGTGCGCGTTGCATTCGTTCGCCAACCTTGTCAACACCTCCCGCGTCCAGGTATTCAGTGGGTGCGGCTCGGTCGAGTCAACCGGCGCTCGTCGGAACACCTGCCACATGGCATCGCCGACATTCCCTGCGAGCACAACCGTGCTCGCATCTCGCCCGTCAGGCAGTGGGGGCACCGCGTCCGCGGGCCGGGGATGAAAGCCACCGCGCGACACAAGGCCTATCGAAATTAAAGCGCTCTCTATGGTTGCAAGCTCCACCTTGCGATACCTACATATCTCGTGAGTCGGGGATCACATCAGCGTAGACAAACCCGTCTCGCTCGATGATTTTGCCCACGGATACCGGAATGGATCGGCGGAACATCGGCCCAGCATAAGCAAAGGTGTGGAACTCACCATTCTCCCCGCACGGATCCACCCCGTCGGGCAGATCACGCAAAAGGCCCGCGTCGTAAGTACGGCCGGCAAATTCATAGGGAAGGACCTTGGCATCGATGCATGTAAGGTGGGCGCGTAATCCGGCGGCAATCATCTCTGCCGCCAACACCCCAGTGTCTCGGCCCCATAGCGGAAATAGCGGCCGCAGGCCGCTGCGCTCTAGTAACGACTCTCGATACTCGCGGATATCTTCGAGAAACAGATCACCAAAGACCACCGCGTTAATTCCTTTTGCTTTCGCTTGCTCCAGGGTAATCCCGATCGCGGTCTCGTACTCGGTATTGGGGCAGGGTTCCGGAATGGGCACCGTGATCAAGGGCAGTCCGCAGGCGCGCGCTTGCGCCCAAACCAAAGACTCTCGCACTGCGTGCACCGCCACCCGTTTGGCGGGACGGTGAACGGTCGTGACTAGCCCCATCACCTCAATTTCGTCTTGTGCATGCAATACGTGTAAGGAATAGGCGCTGTCCTTACCACTGCTCCAGAATAGCCACGCCTTAACCGTCATCGGCACTTCTTACCGTGATACCCTATTGACGGCACTTAATAAATGCTTTCAGCCGCCATTGCAAGGGCACTAACGTAAAGCATTGCGCACGGCCTTAAAATAATGCGAGTTGTCTCCCTTAATTGCTCCAATACCGAAATCGTCTGCGCCCTCGGCTGTGCAAACATGTTGGTGGGTGTCGATGACCACTCCGACTTTCCAGCAGATGTAGTTAATGCTCTACCTCGGGTTGGGCCCGACTTAGGGATAGATGTCGACAAGGTAACGGCATTAAAGCCCGACTTGGTGCTCGGATCGCTAACCGTGCCGGGGCACGAGAAGATCGTCGCGGCCCTGGAGACTGCCGGCCTGAACTACCACGCGCCGGAGCCTGTGTCGCTGGAGGATGTGTATCGGGATGTGTTGGAGATTGCCGAATTGCTCGACGTACCGAGTAAGGGGCAGGCAACGTGCGAAGACATGCGCCAACGGATACAAGCAAATATCTCCCCTGCGTCTAACCGCACACCAACCATACTCGTACAGTGGTGGCCAAAACCGGTAATTGCGCCCGGTAAGAAGAGCTGGGTCAACGATCTCTTGGTGGCGGCCGGGGCGATTAATCCCTTGGCTGGGCGTGACGTCAAGAGTACGCCGCTTGAAGACGCCGAAGTGTTGGCACTCGATCCGGACGCGGTTGTCATTTCATGGTGCGGCGTGCGCCCGGAGAAATATCGGCCCGAGGTGGTATACCGCAATGAACAGTGGCAACAGATGAATGCGATCGTCAATAAGCATGTCTACTGCGTGCCAGAGGCCTACCTGGGAAGGCCGTCGCCACGATTGGTGCAAGGCTACGAGGCACTCAGGGATATCGTGGGCACACTTAGTAACAGCTGATAGGTCAACGCTTAAAAACCATGGTTTCGTACCTGACTGCGGCCGGCCATCGTTTAGAGTATGCATGGTTAGGACCTGACTCCGACGAAGCACCCACGCTGGTATTCTTACACGAGGGCCTTGGGTCGCTGGCCACATGGAAGGATTTTCCCAATGAGGTCGCAGCCGCTACCAGTTGTGGTGCTTTCCTGTATAGCCGCTGGGGTTATGGTAAGTCCGATCCACGCATCGGCCCCTGTAACGAGCATTACCTACGCGACGAAGCACTGACGGCATTACCCGAAGTGCTTAGCAACATGAAGATCCAGCAGCCCATCCTCATCGGTCACAGTGATGGCGCTTCGCTCGCGCTGATCTATGCGGGTGCAAATAGTAACGATGTTCGCGGGTTAATCTTGGAAGCACCCCATGTCTTCGTCGAAGACATCACGCTCGCCGGCATCAAACGCGCCGGACAGCTCTACAAAAGCACGGGCCTCCCGCAGAGATTGGCCCGCTATCATGGCGATCGGGCAGATGTAGTATTTCAAAACTGGTACAGCACGTGGACCAGGGCCGATTTTAGAAAGTGGAACATCGAAGATTCTCTATCGGCCATTTGCTGCCCACTACTCATCATCCAGGGTGAAGACGACGAATACGGAACCATCAAGCAGGTGGATGCGATCCGGACACAGGTATCAGGATCAGTGGAGGTACAGATGCTGCCCGACTGTGGGCACACGCCGCACCGCGATCAACGGGAAGTAACAATAAACGCCATCATTCGCTTTGTGCGGGATCTGATTTGATTGCCGAGGATCGGCCACGCGGCCTCGCCCATAGCACCGTTAGCAATATCTTCAAACTTACCCTTGTCTTGGGGATAGACCTTGCATATCTCTAACCACCGACTCGGCGCGTACAACCTTCGCCCATCGCTACGTGCCTCAGGTAATACTTTTCGAGATCACCTTTTGCCGGCGAACTACTTGGGACGTTTCTCATGAACAACTACCTCCATCTATTGGCTTAGGATATCTCTAAGCTCGGTCGAAAAAACCTGGCATAGATCCAAAATCGCGCCTCACTTTCGGAATAGCGGCAAGTGTCTTGCGACAGGTGTCTTGATTGGAATATAAAGTGTGGCCCACTGTGCACGGTGAGTTGCCGGCGCCAATGTTTTCTGAACAATCCCGCGCCCCCACCAATCACGATGCCCGCAAGCGCACCAAACGTGGCTGAACCTAGCAAGACAAATCTTCAGCGTTCTGGCGATAGCTCGGCAAAGTCATGGATAAAATAGATGCCCAACGCCAAACCGACTAGCGCGCCGATCAGAAGACATGCGACAAATTTAACGACGAAGGAAAATATCGGGTTACTTTCGAACTGAACGGTGCGGCGTTCTTCACCCATCCGCATCGAAGCACACTTACATATTTCGTCGGTACTTGCCGCCAACGTCGAACAGGCAATGTGTGATTTGTCCCAGTGAACAACATCGCACGGCATCCATGAGTACCGCGAATACGTTCTCGTTGGCAATGACGGTTTGCTTGATGCGTGCGAGCGCATGCTTGGCGTGCTTGGCATTACGTTCTTGAAACTCACGTAACCGACTGATTTGACTTTGTTTTTCCTCATCGGTGGAACGGGCGAGCTCAACCGTCACGTCCTCGGGCGGATTCGGATTACGGAAGGTATTGACACCAATAATAGGTAGGCTGCCGTCATGCTTGCGGCTTTCGTAGTACAACGACTCTTGCTGGATCTTGCCGCGTTGATAGCCGGTTTCCATCGCACCCAGAACACCGCCGCGTTCGGCAATACATTCGAATTCTTGCAACACCGCCTTTTCTACCAGATCGGTAAGCTCCTCAACGATAAACGATCCTTGGTTCGGATTTTCGTTTTTCGACAGTCCCCACTCCCGGTCGATGATGAGCTGGATTGCCATCGCCCGACGCACCGAGTCTTCCGTCGGTGTGGTGATGGCCTCATCGTGGGCGTTGGTATGCAAGCTATTGCAATTGTCGTAAACCGCGATCAATGCTTGCAAGGTCGTGCGGATATCATTGAAGTCTATTTCCTGGGCATGTAGTGAGCGACCCGAAGTCTGAATGTGATACTTGAGTTTTTGGCCGCGTTCATTGGCGCCATACTTGAAACGCATTGCAGTCGCCCAGATACGGCGAGCAACCCGGCCCATGACCGAATATTCCGGATCCATACCGTTGGAGAAAAAGAACGAAAGATTAGGCGCAAAATCGTCGACATTCATGCCGCGTGCGAGATACGCCTCTACATAGGTAAAGCCATTAGCCAACGTAAATGCAAGTTGGCTGATAGGATTGGCCCCGGCTTCGGCGATGTGATAGCCAGAAATCGATACCGAATAAAAGTTACGCACGTCGTGCTGGATAAAATATTCCTGGATATCACCCATCATCTTGAGGCTGAACTCAGTGGAGAATATGCAAGTATTCTGGCCTTGATCCTCTTTTAAAATATCGGCCTGCACGGTACCGCGAACGTTTTCCAATGTCCACGCCCGAATCTTGGCGACCTCGTCGTCGGTGGGTGGGCGACCATTGTCCTGCTCGAACTTATCCAGCTGTTGGTCTATTGCTGTATTCAAAAACATCGCTAGCACGGTAGGTGCCGGGCCATTGATAGTCATGGACACCGATGTTTGCGGATCGCAAAGATTGAACCCATCGTAAAGTACTTTCATATCTTCAAGCGTGGCAATCGATACGCCTGAGTTTCCAACCTTACCGTAAATATCAGGGCGTTCGTTCGGATCCCAACCGTAAAGCGTGACGGAATCGAAGGCAGTAGATAGGCGCTTGGCGTCGGAATGTTTGGAGAGGTACTTAAATCGACGGTTGGTGCGAAAAGCATCACCCTCTCCCGCAAACATTCGTGTGGGGTCCTCACCTTGGCGTTTGAACGCGAATACGCCCGCCGTATAAGGAAAAGTGCCGGGAAGATTTTCCAACAACAGCCACTTCAGTAATTCGCCGTGGTCCTCGTACTTGGGAAGCACAACCTTAGGTATTCTGGTGCCGGACGGCGATGTATAGGTGAGCGGCGTGCGTAATTCTTTGTTGCGAATCTTGACGACATATTCGTCACCGGCGTAACTCGCTTGCACCTGGGGCCAAATCTCGAGCAGTTTGCGTGCGCGCGCGTCTAGCTGCTTCTCACGTTCATTAACCAGTCCATCAAGTATAGTGCCATCCCTTCCAGCCTCAACCAGCATGCGCTGAGATTCGCGCAATTGCTGACATTCCCGCGCAAGCTGCGACTGTTCAACCACTGTGCGCCGATAATCGCGAATGGTTTCGGCGATTTCCGCCAAATAGCGTTGTCGCTTCGGCGGAACAATGGCCGTTTGTCTCGAAGAGGCGCGAACGCTGACCCTGGGTAAATGCCCTTCGCTCTTAGGCAGTCCTTTCTGAGTTAAGGTGTCAACGAGGTTTTGGTAGAGCGCGGTGATACCGTCGTCATTGAAGCGCGCAGCGATTGTCCCAAAGACCGGCATTTCATCCACGGGTGTGCGAAAGGCCCCACGATTCCGTTGCACTTGTTTGCGCACATCGCGTAATGCATCTTCCGCGCCCTTACGGTCAAACTTATTTATCGCCACCAAATCGGAGAAGTCCAACATATCGATCTTTTCCAATTGACTGGCGGCACCGAACTCCGGCGTCATGACATACAGCGACACATCGACATAAGGCACGATGCCGGCGTCGCCCTGGCCGATACCCGGTGTCTCAACGATCAGTAGATCGAAGTCGGCGACTCTCATGGTCGCAAGGATGTCAGTGAGACTAGCTGGCACCTCATTGCCAGCGTTGCGTGTGGCCAACGAACGCATGTAGACATTGGGCGTATCGATAACATTCATTCGAATGCGATCGCCAAGCAACGCGCCACCAGTTTTTCGGCGTGAGGGGTCTATGGCGATGATGCCAATCTTTAGGGCATCGTCGTAGTCGAGCCGGAAGCGAAGTACCAGCTCATCGGTGAGCGACGATTTGCCGGACCCACCGGTACCCGTTACACCAACAGCTGGAATGGTCTTCTTGAGTGATCGTGAGGTGTCGACCAGTTTGCGGCGCTGGTTGGCATCCAAGGTGTCGTTTTCGAGCGCCGTAATCACACGCGCGAGCGTGCGCCAATCACCTGCCCTGATAGCATTTAACTCGTCAGAGATACCAGCGGCTGGGTCGAAGTCGCTGTGTTTGAGCATGTCATTGATCATGCCCTGTAGCCCCATCTGCTGGCCGTCCTCTGGCGCGTATATTCGGGCGACGCCATAGTCGTGCAGTTCGCGGATCTCATCGGCAACAATCACACCACCGCCCCCACCGAATACCTTGATGTCGGCAGCGCCGCGTTCGCGCAGTGCATCGACCATGTACTTGAAATACTCGACGTGGCCACCTTGATAGGAGCTGACGGCAATAGCCTGCACATCCTCTTGGATGGCGGCGGTCACGATCTCATTGACTGACCGGTTATGCCCGAGATGGATGACCTCGGCGCCCGACCCCTGCAGGATGCGGCGCATGATATTGATCGAGGCATCGTGACCATCAAATAGGCTGGCGGCGGTCACAAACCGCAGCTTGTGCTTGGGCTTGTAGGCCTTATTTATTGGGGTGATGTTGGCGGCGGCTGCCTGCGACATGCGTGCTCCTGGGGCGTACCATTGGCCGACCCCGTAGGCTCTATGATACCATTCTTGCTTACGTTTACGTAAACGTCAATACCATGTACAATATCTACTAAGAGGTATGCCGAGCCCAGGAAACCGATCGAGCCGTCATTGGCTGACCAGTGTTCCTATTATAGGTGTTCCTGTGTCCGGACCGCAGCACGCTCAACTGGACTAGCGCCGGAGTCTCCATGACCACTTACAGCATTGGCGAGTTGGCCCAAGAGTTCGAGGTCACCACTCGCGCTATTCGCTTCTACGAAGACCAAGGCCTACTTAGCCCTGCCCGAAATGGCCAGGCGCGTGTCTATTCGGTCCGTGACCGGGTGCGGTTAAAGCTGGTGTTGCGTGGTAAACGACTTGGGTTCTCGCTCGGCGAGATCGGCGGCATGTTAGATCTATACGACGCGGACCCCAGTGAAGTTGGGCAGCTGCAGTATTTCGTTAGCAAACTCGATGAGCGCCGCGCGCAACTGAACCAACAACAACAAGATATCCAGATCACCCTAAAGGAACTGGACGATATCGCGGCCCAGTGCAACGCGCTACTCGTAAAGAAGAGGGCCTCTTAAGATGGCGACTCCCAAACACAAACCAGAAACGCAGGCAATGCCGTTGGCATCGTTTCCGACCCTGAATTTCGGTTTAGGCGAAACCGCCGACATGTTGCGCGAGTCCGTGCAAAGTTTTGCCACCGCCGAGATAGCACCACGGGCGGCTGACATTGACCGCGATAACGAATTTCCAAGCGACCTATGGCGCAAGATGGGAGATCTTGGGTTACTAGGGATCACGGTCGAAGAGCAGTACGGTGGCGCCGCCATGGGCTACCTGGAGCACACAGTTGCAATGGAAGAAATCAGCCGAGCGTCTGCGTCTGTGGGGCTCTCCTACGGCGCCCACTCCAATCTGTGTGTAAACCAGATACGACGTACCGGCGACGAGACACAAAAACAGAAGTATTTGCCTAAGTTAATCAGCGGTGAACATGTCGGTGCGCTTGCCATGAGCGAGGCGGGGTCAGGCTCGGATGTGGTTGGTATGCGCTTGCGGGCCAAACACAAGGGTGATCGATACGTTCTCAACGGCAGTAAGATGTGGATCACCAATGGTCCCGACGCTGACACCTTAATCGTGTATGGGAAAACCGATGCCAAGGCCGGACCCAAGGGTATTACCGCCTTCATCATCGAGAAGGAATTCCCCGGTTTCTCCACGGCCCCGAAGTTGGACAAGCTGGGTATGCGTGGATCGAATACCTGCGAGCTTATATTCAAGGATTGTGAGGTACCCGAAGAGAACGTGTTAGGTGAGATCAATAAGGGTTTGAAAGTGCTAATGAGTGGGCTCGACTATGAACGCTTGGTGTTGTCGGGCGGTCCGCTCGGAATTATGCAAGCTTGCATGGACATCGTTGTACCCTACGTGCACGAGCGTTCCCAGTTCGGCAAACCGATCGGCGAGTTCGAACTCATGCAAGGCAAGCTCGCTGATATGTATAGCACCATGAATGCCTGCAAGGCCTACGTCTACACAGTGGCTAAAGCCTACGATCGCGGCGAGACCAGCCGCAAAGATGCGGCCGGGGTGATTTTATATGCAGCGGAAAAGGCAACGTGGATGACACTGCAAGCGATCCAAGCCCTAGGGGGCAATGGATACATAAATGACTATCCCACCGGGCGGCTGCTGCGCGACGCAAAACTCTACGAGATTGGCGCCGGCACCTCCGAGATTCGTCGCATGCTGATCGGTCGCGAGTTATTTGACGAAACGGCTTAGTGGCACTCGAAATGCGCAAGCGGTGTGAGAAGTGTGATGCAAATATCGACGCCAATGGTGAGGCGTATATCTGTTCCTACGAATGTACGTTCTGTGCGAACTGTGCAACCAACATGAAACACGGTTGTCCCAACTGTGGAGGTGAGTTGCAACAAAGACCTCGGCGCACAGCTTAAGGGTAAAACCCATGGAACTGGTGATGTCAGGGGGCTCAAGTTATGCAGAATGGTCGCTCAGGAAATGTTTGAATCGACACTTTAATTATGGTGAAAACAATGAATGCTCATGATCCCGTTGTTATCGTAGGCGCCGCCCGCACACCCATGGGTGGATTCCAAGGTGACCTCAAAGACGTACCAGCGCCAGACCTCGGTGCCACCGCCATCAAATCGGCGCTAGAAAAGGCCCGCGTACCCGCCGCAGACATACAAGAAGTAATCATGGGTTGTGTGTTGCCGGCCGGGCAACGCCAAGCACCGGCACGGCAGTCCTCGCTGGGCGCCGGCATCCCGCTAAGTGCCGGTTGTACCACTATTAACAAAATGTGTGGGTCTGGCATGAAAGCAGCGATGCTAGCCCATGACCTCATCATCGCCGGCACCAATGATGTGATGGTGGCTGGCGGCATGGAGAGTATGAGCAACACACCCTATATCATACCCAAGGCACGCGACGGTTTGCGTATGGGTCACGCGCAACTACTGGACCATATGTTTGTCGACGGGCTCGAGGATGCCTATGACAAAGGGCGGTTGATGGGAACGTTTGCTGAGGATACGGCTGATCGCTATAACTTTTCGCGTGACACCCAGGACGCATTTGCCATTGAGTCACTAACGCGAGCAAAGAAGGCCATCGACAACGGTAGTTTCGACGATGAAGTGGTCAGTGTTACGTTCGAAACGCGCGGTGGCGAAAAAACAGTCACTCGCGATGAACAACCCCATAAGGCGAATATGGAAAAGATACCCAAACTAAGGCCCGCGTTTCGCAAGGACGGCACCGTCACCGCTGCCAACTCTAGTTCCATTTCTGATGGCGGGGCGGCGCTTGTATTGATGCAACTCTCAGAAGCGGAACGGCGCGGCCTTAAACCATTGGCAAAGATCCTAGCCCACACCACGCATTCGCACGAACCAGCGTGGTTTACTACTGCACCAGTGGGTGCCATCAAGAAGCTATTGGAAAGGGTTTCTTGGTCGACATCGGACGTGGATCTCTTCGAGATCAATGAGGCCTTTGCCGTCGTGACGCTGGCCGCGATCCACGACCTCGAACTCTCGCCTGAGAACGTCAATGTACATGGTGGTGCCTGTGCGCTCGGCCACCCAGTTGGCGCGTCTGGTGCCCGTATCGTGGTGACCTTACTGGCGGCGTTAAAAAAGTATAACCTTAGACGCGGCGTGGCGGCTTTGTGCATCGGTGGTGGTGAAGCAACCGCGATGGCCGTCGAACGACTCTGAGCCTAAATGACGAGTCCCATCGACTTCTATTTCGACTTTTCGTCGCCCTACGGCTATCTTGCCAGTCACCGTATCGACAAGATAGCCGAACGCCATGGTCGCTCGGTTACATGGCGTCCCTATTTGATGGGGGTCGTTTTTAAAATCAACGGCCGCACACCTTTGCCGGAAATACCGTTAGTCGGCGATTACGTACGCCGAGACTTTTCGCGATCCGCACGACTTCATGGGGTGCCGTTTAATGCGCCGTCGCGCCTGCCGATCTCGGGGGTAGCCGCCAGTCGCGCATACTATTGGCTCTACGACCAAGATCCGCAGAAGGCAAAGGCATTGGCACAAGCACTTTACGGCACCTATTTTGTCGATGACAAGAACATCGCCGAACCTGATGTCGTGGCTGCCGTCGCCGAATCCTTAGGTATCGATAGTGGTGCGGTGACCAGGGCCCTACAGGACGCCGACGTCAAGAATCGACTTCGGCAGGAGACGGATGCTGCTATTGCACGCGGCGTGTTCGGCTCACCTTACGTTGTTGTTGACGATGAACCCTTTTGGGGCAACGACCGGCTGGATCAGGTGGATCGCTGGCTTGAAACCGGCGGCTGGTGAGCTGTTATTCGCTGTGCGGTGGAATCGAATAAGTGGCGGTGACATGGGCCACGAGCTCATCCTCGCCGTCACGAAATAGGCGGACTTCCCCCACCGCCAGCCGTTTACCGAGTTTCAGAATGCGGGCTTCGGCAATAATATCGCCAGGTAAAGGACGTCGCAAAAAGTTGATGTTCAGATTTGTGGTAACCGCGAGCTCCACCGGACCAATCATGCTCAACACGGCGGCGTACACGGCCAGGTCGGCGAGACTCATCATCACTGGCCCCGCAATCGTCCCACCCGGGCGAACGAAATCTTCGCGGTACGGTACGCGCATCTTGGCCACACCACGGTCGAGCCGCTCGATTACAACCCCGAGCTGACCAACAAAGGGTAGGCGATCACGGGCAATTTCTTCGAATTCAGCAATGGAAATACGTGACATTTCGCTCTTTAGAACTACGATCCGTCATCACGGCTTGATGTCTCAGGCCCTCTAGTCGCAAAATCGGAAACTATCGCCAGATTAAGTAAGACCGAGGAGAACCCCAATGAGTCGTCCAGTAAGCCAGGTTGTTTCCGATGAGACGCTGCTGTTACGGGATGATGTAGACGGCGTCACTACATTAACGCTTAACCGGCCTAAGCAGTATAACGCGCTGTCGGAGGCGATGTTAGCGGCATTACAACAAACCCTCGATGAGATCGCCCAAGATAGCTCCGTGCGGGTGGTGATACTTGCTGGTGCCGGCAAGGCCTTCTGCGCCGGACACGATCTCAAGGAGATGCGCGCAAATCCCAACAAAGAGTACTACCGCACTTTGTTCCAAAACTCCAGCCACATGATGCTAACGATGACTCGTATCCCCCAACCGGTGATCGCTCGTGTCCATGGCATAGCTACTGCTGCCGGTTGTCAACTGGTTGCGACTTGCGATCTCGCGGTGGCATCCCATAACGCTCGTTTCGCAACCTCTGGCATCAATCTGGGATTGTTCTGCTCGACTCCAGGTGTAGCGTTGAGTCGAAATGTCTTAAGGAAACATGCCATGGAAATGTTGCTAACGGGCGAGTTCATCAGCGCCGATGCCGCCGTGCAACTGGGACTAGTAAATCGCGCGGTTGAACCGGAATCTCTCGACAAGGAAACGTTGGCGCTGGCACGACATATCACAGATAGATCGGCCGTCGCAGTCCGCACCGGCAAACAGATGTTCTATCGGCAAATCGACCAAGCCCTCGAACCGGCCTACGAGTTCGCTTGTGAAGTGATGGCGGAGAACATGATGGCTGAAGACGCGGGCGAGGGTATCGACGCCTTCATTGATAAACGTGATCCGGTTTGGCGGGGAAAGTAGACAAGCGGGGGTGTCCATATCCGATATGACTGCCAATCCGTATGAGACCGGGCTCGATCGGGTCGAAGCCAATTACACGCCGCTATCACCGCTGAGCTTCATCGAGCGCACTGCCGCGGTATATCCAGACCACATCTCCATCATTCATGGTGATCAACGTTATACCTGGCGAGAGACATACAGCCGTTGCCGACGCCTCGCATCGGCGCTAACGAAGATGAAAATCGGCGTAGGCGATACCGTTACCGTCATGGCTCCCAATACGCCCGCAATCTATGAAAGCCATTTTGGTGTACCCATGAGCGGCGCCGTATTAAACACCCTTAACGTTCGCCTAGACGCCAAAACTATCGCGTTTATTTTAGAGCAGGGTGACGCTAAGGTATTGATTACCGACAAAGAGTACTCTGAAACCATCGAAGAAGCATTGAAGCACGTAAAAAACAAACCGAGGGTCATCGATATCGACGATGCGTTGGCCACGTCTGGACAACTAATCGGCGAGATGACTTACGATACCTTACTCGAGGAAGGCACACCGGATTTCGCTCCCCGCCTACCTGACGACGAGTGGCGAGCCATATCGCTAAACTACACCTCCGGCACAACTGGTAACCCCAAGGGCGTCGTCTATCATCATCGCGGTGCTTATCTCAACGCACTCAGCAACATACTTGCCTGGGATATGGGCCATCATCCCATCTATTTGTGGACCTTGCCCATGTTTCATTGTAATGGTTGGTGCTTTCCGTGGACGCTAGCAGCGCTTGCCGGTACCAGTGTGTGTCTGCGCAAAGTCGAAGCACAAAGTATTTTCGCGGCCATCGCCGATCATGGCGTCACTCACTTTTGCGGTGCACCCATCGTTCTAAATTTGATCATCAATGCGAAGCCAGAAGAACGACGCGATTTTAATCACACGGTGAAAGTGATGACGGCGGCCGCCCCTCCGCCGGCGTCAGTACTCGCGGCCATGGAACAAGCCGGCTTTCACATGACGCACGTGTACGGGCTTACGGAAACCTATGGCCCTGCCGTCGTATGTGCCTGGAAGGATGAATGGAATCAACGGCCATCAGAAGAGCAGGCAAAGCTAAAATCCCGGCAGGGTGTCAACTATCATGCCCTGCGGGGTTTGCAGGTAATCGACCCGGCAACCATGATACCGGTCCCTGCTGATGGCGAAACAATGGGTGAAGTCATGTTTCGCGGCAACATCGTCATGAAAGGCTACCTTAAGAACGACAAAGCAACCCAAGACGCTCTGAGGGACGGTTGGTTTCATTCGGGCGATCTCGGTGTTATGGAACCAGATGGGTACATTAAGCTCAAAGATCGCTCCAAAGACATCATCATCTCCGGGGGCGAGAATATCTCTTCCATTGAAGTTGAAGATATCCTTTATCGTCACCCCGCCGTGCTCGAAGCTGCGGTGGTTGCGCGCCCAGACAATAAGTGGGGCGAGACGCCGTGCGCCTTTGTCACCCTTAAGGAAACAGCCGAGGAGATCACGGCCGAGGCGATAATCAGCTTCTGCCGGGACAATCTCGCGCACTATAAAGCACCCAAGACAGTATTGTTTGGGCCACTGCCGAAAACGTCGACCGGCAAAATTCAGAAGTTCAAACTGCGCGAGCAAGCTGGAGAGTTGGGAAGTTTGTCGGACTAGCAGGTTGCTGAAAAACAGCAACCTGCGTGCAGTACATGGACGCACTGCCATTCCTCAATCACGTAAGTGATTGAGGAATGGAGAAAACGGGAAACTGTGTTTTCCGTTTTCGAGCTGAAAAAGATCCACGGACGGATTTTTTCAGCATCTTTATAGTTACTCGCGCTTCCTTGAGGAAACGTTAGCCAAAAAATTGCATTCTACAGGAGGGAGTACTTACGCATGCCACTATCAGCATCAACCGGCCGCAAGAAAATCCATCAGCGATCGATAGAGTGTCACGGCTACCAGCGTGATGATGGACTATGGGATATCGAAGGCCACCTTACCGACACCAAAACCTATACTTTCAAGAACCGGGATCGTGGTGATATATCCCCAGGTGAATCCGTTCATGAGATGTGGCTGCGTCTCACCGTCGATGATGAGCTACTCATCCATGAGGTGGAGGCAGTAACGGACTGGGGACCGTTTACCATTTGCCCAGCGATTACCGAGAAGTTCAAGTCACTCGAAGGGCTTCGAATCGGCCGTGGTTGGCAGCGCCAGGTGAGGGAGCGCGTCGGAGGCATAAACGGCTGCACTCATCTTGTTGAGCTTATCGGTCCGGTTGCCACCACTGCGTTCCAGACAATCTATCCAATAAAATCACGGCGCGACGATAGTCATGACGACGACAAAAAACCGATTTTCATCGATAGTTGTCATGCGCTAGCGAGTAACAGTGAAGTGGTAAAAACCCATTGGCCCAAGTTTTATAAAGCACCTCGGCCGCAACCATAGAACGATCCCTCCTCCCTTAAATAGGAGGGGCCAGAGGGAGGGTCATGAAAGAAGTAGCATGGTACTTCGATTTTATCTCCCCGTTCGCCTATATGGCGATGGAGCAGCGCCACCGGTTGCCACAAGGCACGAAGATAAAATTTCTTCCGGTTTTATTCGCCGGACTGCTTAATCACTGGGGGCACAAGGGGCCAGCGAAGATCCCCTCAAAGCGTCGATTCACGTTTCGCCATGTACAACGGCTGGCGAGCAAGCAAGGTTTGCGGCTGAAGATGCCACCCGCACACCCCTTTAGCCCCATCGCTGTACTACGATTGAGTATCGCCTTGGACAACGACGCTGATGCTATCGAAAAAATCTTTCGATTTATCTGGCGTGATGGCCGCCGCCCGGATGACACACAGGGCTGGCAAGACCTGACTCGAACCTTAGGGGTCGCGGATGCGGACGCACGCGTAAGCGCTCCAAGTGTCAAGGAAGAACTGCATCGAAATGGAGATAAAGCGCTACAGAACGGCGTCTTTGGTGTACCCAGTTTTATCGCCGACGATGAGCTTTTCTGGGGAATCGACGCATTAGACTTCCTTATCGATTACTTGAACGATCCCACCGTACTTCATAACGACGAAATGCGTCGTATTAGTGATCTACCTATCGGGCTAGAACGCCGGCATTAAGCACATCTAGCCGACGCACCAACCTACTTTGGCTGCATACGAATAGCGCCGTCAAGGCGAATGCATTCTCCGTTTATCATCTCATTGTCGATGATATGCAGTACCAGCTTTGCATACTCGTTCGGCCTACCAAACCGTTTGGGAAACGGCACCTGCTGTGCGAGGCTATCCTGCACTTCCTGGGGCATCCCGCCGAGCATCGGCGTTGCCATAAGGCCCGGTATAATCGTAACAACGCGGATACCGCCGCTGGCAAATTCGCGTGCCGCCGTCAGGGTGAGCGACACCACCCCACCCTTAGATGCGCTATAGGCCGCCTGGCCGATCTGGCCCTCATAGGCGGCGATCGATGCAGTACAAATGATCACACCACATTCATCTGTTTCACTGACCGGATCGAGTCCGCGCATATCTGCTGCCGCCAGCCGCATAATATTGAACGTGCCCACCAGATTAACGTCTATGACTTTGGTAAAGTCCTCCAACGCCATCGGGCCGTCGCGCCCGACAATACGTTGGGCAGTGGCGATACCCGCGCAGTTGACACATATCCGTGCCGGCCCATGGGCGTCCCGAGCTTTGGCGACAGCGGCTTCGCCGCTGCCAGCATTTGAAACGTCACACTCGATCGCCAAGCCGCCAATCTCTTTCGCTACTTCTTGGGCACCGGCAACATTGACGTCTAGCAATGCCACTTTAGCACCGGCGTTTGCAAGAAACCGCGCCGTCTCGGCCCCCATGCCGGACCCGCCCCCGGTTACAATCGCAGCATAGCCTTCAAGGTTCATAAACTCCTCCGAACATCTGTGTCTAGTAAATGGTTACCCTACCCATTTTGGCGTGGATAAAGAATCAACTGCGTACAACGAAACAATGCCAACGTACGTTGCTGTGCCTCATCGGTCACTTTGGCATCCCAAACTTGAGTCGTACGACCACTGTGTACCAGTTCGGCTACGCAGCGAATCACGCCGTCCACCGCCGCACCTATGAAATTTGTCTTGAGCTCAATCGTGGTAAAACTGTTAGCACCATCGGGCAAACTTGCCAGCGCCCCAAGGCCACAACAGGTATCGGCAAGCGCTACCACCGTAGCCGCATGTAAATAGCCGTTTGGCGCCAAGTGTTCCGATCGAATCGCCAACAAACTAGCGGCATGTCCCCGCTCCAGCTCAATGAATTCGACTCCCAGCATACCAGGGAGCGTGTCTTTGCAACGCCGGTTTGCTTCTTCAATAGTGAGTGTCAAGAATCGTCCTACTCAGCCCCATCCCGTGACGCCGGCATAAGCTAGCGGCTTTCGTGGCGAGATGCAATCTGTCCGAGCTTGGTTTCTTAGGAAAGTTATCTCCTACCCGCTACCTATTCGATATAATACGTTGGTCACGAAAAACGGAGCACGACGTTGGAACGTGAATCAATGGAGTACGATGTTGTGATCGTCGGGGGTGGGCCTTCGGGGCTGGCCGCCGGGATTCGGCTTAAACAACTAGGAGCTGAACACGATCACGACATCAGTGTCTGTATCGTTGAAAAAGGCTCAGAGGTGGGCGCCCACATCCTGTCGGGCGCAGTCTTAGAGCCGCGATCGCTGACTGAACTCATCCCGGATTGGAAACAGCAAGGAGCGCCACTAAAGACACCAGTCACTAGCGACCGCCTGCTTTATCTAACCAAAACGGGTAAGGTGCGTTTGCCCACGCCCCCACAGATGAATAACCACGGCAACTACATCATTAGCTTGGGAAACCTGTGTCGTTGGCTGGGCGAACAGGCTGAAGGCTTAGGGGTTGAGATCTACCCGGGCTTCGCCGCGGCCGAAGTGCTTTATAGTGGCGACGGCGCCGTCCGCGGCGTCGCCACCGGCGACATGGGTATCGGTAAGGACGGACAACCGACTGACAACTATCAACCTGGCGTAGAACTGCTTGCCAAACACACTATGTTTGCTGAGGGATGTCGGGGTTCATTGACGAAGACGCTATGTGAGCGTTTCGGGCTACGTGACGGCGTCGATCCTCAGACGTTTGGCATCGGCCTCAAAGAATTGTGGCAAGTGGAACCAGCCAACCATAAACAAGGATTGGTCATCCACACTGTAGGTTGGCCACTCGACTCGAGAACCTACGGTGGTTCGTTCCTATACCACCTAGAAGACAATCAGGTCGCTGTCGGCTTTGTTGTCGGCCTAGATTATCGCAACCCGCATTTGAGTCCGTACGACGAATTCCAACGTTTCAAAACACACCCAGCTATTCGTCCCACTTTTGAAGGTGGCAGACGCGTTGCCTATGGCGCGCGCGCACTGAACGAGGGCGGTTATCAGTCAATCCCCAAGCTTACGTTTCCTGGTGGGATGCTTATTGGCGACTGCAGCGGGTTCTTGAACGTGCCCAAGATTAAGGGTTCACATACCGCTATGAAGTCCGGCATGACCGCGGCCGAGGCTACGTTTGAGGCATTGCGTTCCGGTAAAGACGGGGAACTCACCGATTATCCCGAGCGCCTCAAGCAAACCTGGCTGTGGAGCGAGTTACATCGCGTGCGCAATATTCGGCCGTCGTTTCGTTGGGGTCTTTGGGGCGGCTTTCTCTACGCCGGCCTCGACACCTACCTGCTTCGCGGTCGTGCGCCGTGGACACTACATCACCATAACGACCACCAGTCTCTCAAGAAGGCCGACGAATGCCCCAAGATCGACTATCCTAAACCCGATGGCAAGATTACCTTCGACAAGTTGTCATCGGTCTATCTTTCCGGCACCAATCACGAAGAGAATCAGCCGGCGCACCTAAAACTGAAAGACACGTCGGTACCAATAGAGATCAACCTTAAGGACTATGATGCGCCGGAACAGCGTTTCTGCCCAGCTGGTGTCTACGAAATCGTGCGTAATGACGATGGATCGGAGCCACGCCTGCAGATTAATGCGCAGAATTGCGTGCACTGTAAAGCCTGCGACATTAAAGATCTGACTCAAAACATCAACTGGGTGGTGCCCGAAGGTGGAGGTGGACCCAACTATCCGAATATGTAATCAGCGAGCCCCCTCCCGCTCGGCAAAGATGTCATTGCGTACCCACGGCCGACAACGAAGATACTGTTTAGGATAACTGGCCTGCCCACCTAGTTCTGCCGCCGCATGCCACGCCCAGCGGGGATCATAGAGCATCCCCCGAGCGAGGGCGACCATGTCTGCTTTACCGGTTGCAATAATTTCTTCCGCCTGTCGCGCCTCAGTGATCATACCGATTGCAATTGTGGTCATGCCCGTTTGCGTTCTTACCTGTTCGGCAAACGGTACCTGATAGCTTGGCCCAACAGGAATTGTCTGATTCTTCACCATGCCACCACTCGATACATCGATCCAATCGCATCCACGTATCTTTAACTCTTTGGCGAAACGTACCGTGTCTTCTGGTGTCCATCCACCTTCGGCCCAGTCGGTAGCAGACACGCGCACACCCAAAGGTTTTTCCTTCGGCCAGGCGTCACGCATGGCACTAAAGATCTCGAGTGGAAAACGCATCCGATTCTCGAGGGTACCACCGTAATCGTCTTCGCGCTGATTGCTCAACGGTGACAAAAATTCATGCAGCAGGTAACCGTGGGCCGCGTGTAACTCGATAACATCAAACCCAATGCGTGCGGCCCTCCCGACCGAACTCACAAACGCATCTTTCATAGCCGGGAGTTCTGCCTGTTCGAGCGCTTTCGGCACTGGCGCATGTTCACTAGCCGCAATCGCCGATGGTGCTACCGTCTGCCAACCGCCCTCGCCGACCGCCAATGGCTTACGATCTTGCCACGGCGGTAAAGTAGATCCCTTGCGACCGGCATGGGCGATCTGCACGCCTAACTTACTATTCCCGTATCGTCGACAGAACTGCACAACGCGACTAAGCGCTTCCTCGTTCTCATCCGAATACAGACCCATACAGTAGGGACTAATACGCCCCCGGGGCTCGACATTGGTCATCTCCACCATCACCAAGCCGGCGCCCGACACCGCGAACTGACCGAGATGCATCAGGTGCCAATCCGAGGCACAACCATTGTCAGCAGAATATTGGCACATGGGCGACACCATGATGCGGTTCTCCAAAGTACTATCTCGCAACGTTATCGATGAAAACAAGGTGCTGTTCACAGGTCAATTCCTTATGTGTAGTTGTAAGAAACGTTCTCGTCGTCTCACCATGGGTCTAAACTTATTACAAATGCGGTACCCATCGAAAAAAGATCTATCGATCGTACTCGTCATCGTGGCAGCGGGCGTCGGCTTCTATTGTCTATTCATCCTAGGGATCGACAATCATCTCACATGGCTGGTTATGGGAATCGCCACATTGTATGGCGCGATCATCTGGGCGCTTGCTTACCCAGTCTATTACGAGATAACTGCGTCTCACTTGTTGATTCGAAGCGGCTGCCTGAAGTTTCAGATCCCATTATCAACGATAGAGATGGTTCGACCCACGCGAAACCCGTTAAGTGCACCGGCCTGGTCGCTCGACCGGCTTCGAATCGACTACAAGAGAAACAACAAACCTCGCATCGCCTTGATCTCTCCCGAGGACAAGTCACGTTTTCTACGAGAACTCACGCAACGCGTAGGAGATCTGGAGCTTAAAGATGATCAAACGATTCGAAAAGGCAAGCCCTAATGCCCGCGCCGATCATGAGTCACGCGCTAACGATGCTTGAATGTGGGTTTGCGTTTTTCCACAAACGCAGCCATGCCCTCTTTCTGGTCCTCGGTGGCAAACGCGGCGTGAAATAACCGGCGCTCAAAGTGCACGCCCTCGGTCAGCGTTGTCTCATAGGCGCGGTTTACCGACTCC
>Ga0114947_10000039_pt1 | contig 31698 bp, 28 predicted proteins | sample CR02metaG_FD_99656 | JGI IMG/M metagenome (GOLD analysis project Ga0114947, IMG submission 99656) | Deep subsurface microbial communities from Mariana Trench to uncover new lineages of life (NeLLi) - CR02 metaG | ecosystem: Environmental > Aquatic > Marine > Ocean trench > Sediment ...
AATTGACAAGCGGACACAGGCTGTTATACAAGACTGATTCTAGACTAATGAATTCTGTCACATCAGGATTGGTCTTTCGCACAGTGAAAAATTGGATGAGTAATTAGCCCCGATCCGACAAAAAAACTAAGATATGCACGACCGTGGAGTGCGTGTTGCAAGAGCTCTAGCCGGATGGAAGGTTGTTCCGTAACCGCACTGACAGTTAGTTTCGCATTACATGGTGCAAACCACTCTTCGGCAACGCTGGTGCTCTGCATGAATGATTTCTTCGACCGATTAATGTCGGATCGGGGTTAGTAAACTAAGGGGAGGTTAACTCATGGCTGTCAAAATTGATTGCGATTCTCATTTCCTTCCGTACGATGCCTTTGATGACGTGGATCCAAATTTTCATGGCCGCGCACCCAGGTTCGTTTTTGACCAGTCCGGGAAAGATGTCGTCGTCTATAACGCCAGGACTGAAAAAATACCGCATTTCATGTGGAACTATCCCACTTCGTTTCGCTTGGGCAAACGGCCCCCCGGCCTTTCAAATGCCGACGACAGGGTTGAGGACCTCGCCAAGATCGGCTTCGATCGACAGGTCCTGGTCCCCAACAATGCCCCCTTTGCCTATGACGTTGACGCCGATCTGGGCGCCAGCGTGTGCCGCTCCTTTAACAACGCCGTTTCCAGAGTGCTCAAAAAATACCCCGACAAATTCATCGGTCTGGCCGTCTTGCCCATGCAAGATGTCACCCTGGCCATCCAAGAGCTGGACCGGGCCGTCCTGGAGCTCGGTATCCATGCCCCGCAGATCCAAACCCATATCATGGATAAAAACCTCGACGAGTATGAATTCTGGCCCTTCTACAAAAGGGTGGAAGAGCTCGGGGTCCCCCTCATCGTCCACTGCTCCCACCTATCGATCACCGCTGGTGCCCACCGCTACCAGAGATACCGATTCGGCAACGCACTACAGTTCCCTGCTGAGACCTCCCTGGCCATCGGCTCCCTGATTTGCAGTGGCGCCCTGGATACCTTTCCCAAGCTGCGGTTGGGATTCTTAGAGGGAGGGGCTGGATTTCTCCCCTACCTGTTCGACCGACTCAACGAGGTGGCAGTGGAGGAGCCTGAGTATACCAAGGTCTCCATTAAGAAGATGCCCACCGAGTATTTGGACCAACTCTGGTTCTCTTTCAACATCAAGACGGAATCCAAATCAATTCCATTTCTCATTGAGCGGATTGGCGCGGACCGGCTGCTGATATCGAGCGATTACCCGCACGAATTGGCAGGTTCCGGGATGAACACCATTCAGTATCTGGAGTCCCTGGAGACAGTATCGGCTGAGGACAAAGAGAAAATGATGGGCCTCAACGCCCTACGCCTCTTTAACTTGGGGATGTAACAAGCGGGCCTCTTTGAACTTAAATAGTAAGAATTCACCAGTCGGTATTACAGTTCCAACTAGCGGTGATCCAAAACGAAATAGTGGTAAATAATGTCGCGTCGGGTTTCGTGGTTGTCCCACCTGAATCGAGCTGCAGCTAATGCCTTTCTTTGCAGTTCCTGTGTGGTGCAGTATTTTTTTAGGATGTTTTCACAAATGTCGCCATGCTCGTCATTGGCGGCACTGTGCACATTGAAGAATTCCAGTGCCTCAACCGGAAGGCCGTAGAATTTCTTGAGTGCCTCTCCTTCCCCCAAGATTTCCGTGTCCTTGTGCTCTTCCCTTGGAGTGTAGCGTCTCCACATCTGACCTTCGGTGGCGTAGGTCGCGGCCAGTCCTTCCAGCCAACCATGGTGCTTGGCAAAATTAAAAATGGCGTCGACCGTGTACCGATAGGCAGGAAGAACGTCCTTGAAGCTGTTCAGGTGATCTCTGGAAATTCCAAGCCCCTCCGCGACCTTAACCCACATCTCGTAATGGGGACCTAGCTTCCCACCTACGATATCCTGCCCCTCCTCGTCGATGTATTTCCGCATCAACAATCGCCTGGCCTCAGAGACGGGACAATTGGCGATGATCTGGGCATCCTTGCGATTGATATTGGCCAGAAAGTAATGACGGTTCTTTACATAACCAATCACTGCCTCTCTGGACACCTTGCCTTCCCCCAGGGCAACGCTCCAGGGGTGAGGCGGCTTGATCCGACCTAACTGAACATATCGCCTGCGTTCTTGCCAAATATTGGCGATAAACTCGTCAGCGGGCAGACCAGGAACTCCCTCTTCCAGCTCGAGGTCCGAGGACATGGTAAATACAAGATTCGCCATTGTTATTGTCTCCTCCAATGGGAACGCCTATATATGCCATAATACCCCATGGGAGTGTCAAGGCTTCTAGCCATTGGCTTGACAAATAAGAACAAGGGACTAACCTACTCTTGACAGCGTCAAATTACCTATGGTAGCGGTACTATCTGTATATATAAATAAACCTATAGGAGGAGGAAAAGGCTATGGCGTCAATACTTTACTTGGGTACAGATGAAGGCGTTGTGACTCTCCGGAGTGAAGATGGGAGATCATGGGAACTTGAGAATCAAGGTTTAAAAGACTGGGCAATTCCCAAGCTTGCTGTGGATCCCTCCGCACCCAATCGCGTCTTTGCCGGCACTCGGGGAGACGGAGTCTGGGTCACCGAAGACTTCGGCAAGAGCTGGAAGAAACCTTGTTACGGAAAGCGCGGGCCTGGCAAAGTTAGATGCGTAACCCTGGACCCAAAAGACCCAAATACCGTCTATGCTGGAACGGAACCCATAGATATCTTCGTTAGCCGGGATGCCGCTAAGAGCTGGACTCGATTCGCCTCCGTCTGGGATGTCCCATGGGTACCAACAGTGACCTATCCGGTTTCAACCGTGGAACCCCATGTTAGAGAGATTACCATCGATCCCAAAGACTCCAAAACAATCTATGCTGCGCTCCAGGTGGGGTATATCTTGAAGAGTACAGATAGCGGAGCTACTTGGAAATTATTGGACAAAGAACTGGATTGCGACGTGCATACGATTGTGATCGACCCCGAAAATACCGACAACATTTTTATTGCAACCGGCGGACATGACTACAGGCTAGGAAAGACCAATGGAAAAGCCCTCTACATAAGCAAAGACGCCGGCGAAAATTGGTCCCCCACGGGCATGGAGTTCTCCCAGGAATATTCCGTACCTTTAATTATGCACCCAAAAAACCCGAAAGTTCTCTACTCCGCTATGGCCCATGGCCAACCGGGTCGGTGGCGCCGGCGCCCCACTGGCGCGGAATCCATCATTGTCAGGACAAAGGATGGCGGGTCTAAATGGGAGCAACTCGAGGGAGGTCTCTCCGAGGTTAGCAAGGGATTTGCCGAGGCTGTTATTATCGACGAGGCTAAGCCGGAGCATCTCTATGCCGCGCTGAGGAATGGCGACTTGTATTCCAGTCAAGATAGTGGAGACTCATGGGCAAAAATGGATATTTCGGTCTCATCCGTTTCCGACATGAAATGTGCCCATGCCTAGTATGAATCCTGTGATCAGGGGAACCTCGAAATAGACGCTGAACGAAGGAGATCCCCATGAAAACGTCAGGTAAGCTTACGATTATCGCCTTATTCACGGTTGCCCTTTTCTCTCTTTTCCCTAACCATGGATCTGCTACTTCCGAAGGGAAAAAGCTCCTCAAGGACCTGATCGAGAAGGCAAGGAAAGAAGGTTCGCTGGACACGGCCGCCGTCACTCAGGTGGGGCCTGGTGTTCCCAAGCTTGTGAAGGCCTTCAATAAAAGGTTCGGACTCAACCTCGAAATAACCACAGCCCTTGGAGATCAAGCAGGGAAATTTGCCAAGATGCTGATCACGCTTCGCGCTGGCGGCAGGCCAGAGTTCCACACCCTAACGGGCGGTGTTAACGATGCTATCGTAACGGTCGAAAAAGGCTATGCGACCCAGATAAAGAACTGGAAGCCTTTACTGGCCGAGATCAATCCACTGGTGGCTTCGGGTCAAGCCAAGCCCGACGAAGTTAGCCCTGCCGTGGTGGGCGGTCAGGCGTTTATTTGGGGAACACGTACCAAGGTGATGGTTTATCACACCGATCTTGCTTCTGAGAAGACCATCCCCAGGCGCATCATCGACCTCGCCGATCCCAAGTTTAAAGGCAAGTTCACGGTCGCACCCTGGACCGATATCTTTGAACAAGGGCTCTTGGTTTATAAGGACAAAGAGGAGTGGCTCAAAGTCATGGATCGGATCGGAAAAAACGCTGCTGCGGTCATGCGCTTTCAGCCCGCGCTTAATCGGATCTTACTGAAGGAATATGCCTACACATACATGAACAGCGCTGAGTATTGGGGAGTTAAGGCGCGCGATGCAGATGCCCCCATAGGCATGCATTGGTTTTCCGATTATACCCCCCTCTCTCCTATGATGTTTATAGTTCCCAGGGGCTCCCGCCATCCGGCCGCCGGTACTCTTTGGGCTTTATGGATGACAACCCCGGAAGCGCAAGCTATCGTTCAAAAGGCAAGTCCCCAGGAAAACCTGATTTTCGGGCGAAGCGACATCGACAACCGTTCCAGGGCCGCTATCAAAAAGAGCGGAAGCAGATTGGTCTCCTATTTGAACTCTCCCGAGGATTTGAAGGTGTTGAAGTGGTGGGCCACGGATGAAGGAAGAAAATATCGTTCCCGGCTCAAGGCCAGCATAACTCAGAGACGTTAACCCCGATCCGACAAAAATACCAAATCAAATGCGATCCTGGACTGCAACCTGTACGAGTGGGCCATTTATCAATCGTGCGGCTGTAACCACACTGGAGGTGAGCCTATCATTTGTGGCCAAACAGCTCTTTGTGCGAATTAATGTCGGATCGGGGTTAATCGAGCCCTCAGTATAGCACTTAATAACAAACCCAGATAGTGGCAGGCACACCGACAACAGTCACGAAGAGCGAAGGTGCGAGCTGGGACCTCCCCCTTAGGGCCTGGTTCGGTCGCATGGTTGGCTTGCAAACCATGCCGCTATATGTGTCGTGGATCTTGTTGGGGGGCATCGTCTTTTTGTCTCTGATTGCCCTCTACATGAGCTTTGTCCCCTTCCTTCCCACCGAACCCGGATTTACACTCGAGCACTGGACAAATCTGGCGAGGCCCTATGTTATCAAGAGGGTGATTCCCAATACTCTTATTGTTGGAATCGGGACGGTTTTGGTCTCTCTGTTCTTTGCCGGACCCCTGTCCTGGCTGCTCAATCGAACAGAGCTCCCCTTGCGGGACTTCTTTACATCTCTTCTAGCCGTGGTGGTTCTGATCCCAGGTTTTGTCAAGGCCATGGGCTGGATCCTATTGATCAACCCACGAATCGGTCTCATCAATAACGCCCTTGCCGGCATCTTCGGATTGGAGTCCGTCCCCCTCAGCCTGGCCAACCCCTATGGGATGGCATGGGTTATGGGCCTGTCCCTCACACCCTCGATGTTTTTTCTCCTTTCGGGGCCCATGCGCTCGATGGATCCTTCCCTGGAAGAGGCAGCCGCCGTGTCGGGGGCAAATCGGTGGTGGACCTTTGCAAAGGTCGGCTTACCGCTGGTATGGCCGGCTGTCCTGGGCGGTTCCATCTACCACTTCATGACCGCTTTATCCATGTTCGAGGTCCCGGCCATGCTTGGCGCTGCGGGGGGTCAGTCACCCGTTCTTGCCACTGAACTATTTTATGCGGTTCGCCCTGCCACGGGTGAGGCAACCATGATAAGTTACGGTGCAGCCGGCGTTTATGGGGCGGTGATCGCTGCGCCGTCTTTTGTAGCCCTGTACTTTTACCACCGCGTCTTGGAAAAGTCGCATCGCTTTGCCGTTATCTCCGGAAAGGGGTACAGGCCCCACGCTTATGATCTTGGCAAGTTAAAGTATCCAGCCTTGGGCTTTGCCATACTTTACATCATGCTTGCAGCCGTCATGCCCATGGCCGTCCTCGCTTGGATGTCGCTATTCCCCTATGTCCATATGCCGTCCATTGCAGCCCTATCCAAGGCCAGCTTCAACAATTACGACCCGGAATACTTCATGGCAATCATCGGGGGATCCCACGTCATATGGAACACAGGGAAACTAATCGTAGTCGTTCCGCTTCTGGTCTTGTTCTTTAGTGTGACAATTTCGTGGGTTGTGGTGCGCACGCGCTTCCGGGTGCGCCACCTCATGGACAACATCGCCATGCTTCCCCATGCCATACCGGGATTGGCCTTCGCGTTTGCCTTGTTTATCGTGGCACTTCTCATGGAACGATGGTTGCCCTGGTTTTATCTAAACGGCACCATAACCATTATTGCCATCGTCCATCTTATGGAACGGATCACCTATTCGACTCGCATCACCAATGCCTCATTTATTCAGGTGCAACAGGAGCTGGAGGAATCCGCTCACGTGTGCGGCGCTACAACGCCCACCACCATATGGTATATCCTTGTCCCGCTAATTCGACCCTCTCTGGTCTTTGCGGGTATTTGGACAGCCCTGTCAACCTTCCGGGAGGTCAGTGTGGCTCTGTTTTTATCCGGTCCCAGAAATCAGGTACTCGCCGTGGGCGTTTGGAATGCCTGGGATGCCGGAAATATCGGGGCCGCGTCAGCGGGTGCGGTTATCATGGTGGCATCTGTCGGCCTTATACTTTTGCTTATATTGCCGTTAACCGGTGGCCGCTTACGGGCCCCACGCTAAGGGGCAAGCTCAGTAGATGGGTAGGGCAAATCTAGCCTAGTAGCCGTTCATATGGAGCGTCAAAGCAAAGGCCTCGCGCATCTCGTCTTGAAGCTCTGGCGTGTTGACGTATCGTCTCACTACGTCCGCCCCTAGCTCTGCGTGGTCCACGTCCACATCCGCGTGCTCAATCTTGAATGCCAGGGCCCGCTCCACGTCTTTGATGCCCATTTCTGCATACTCTTTTCTTAATATGTTAACGTTGTCCAGGAGACGTTGTCTGATCTCCGGAATCCTCTTCTCCCCTTCGCCCACCAGGGAGCTGCCAATGGCTACGGACCAATCGCTGGTACGATGCATATTCACCCGCCAGCCCCAGACAATCAGCTTTTCCGGGCTGCAGTCTTCCTTTTCCAACCGGGTGATTTCCTCATCGGTTAAACCGAATTCCTTCGATTCCCATCGGGCGAGTATGGGATGACTGGGCGTCTTCCCACCCACCGTGGTTTGCCCTCCCTCGTCGATGATTTTCCGAAGCTGCTTGCGCCTAATTGCCTTGTCCGTACAGTTCAGGTATCTTTCGCCCTCGAATCGATGGTTGTTGTCCCCTCCTCGATGATACCTTCTTCTCGACTCAGCAACTTCCTCTTTTGTCTTGTGATGGGGACGCGGTCGAAGCAGCCCGCCTTTGAGATGATTCCTGCGCAGGCCTTCCAACTCTTCCAAAAACTCGTCGCCAGGTACCAATGGCTGAGACATACTCACCCTCCTAATTTGAATTAGGCTCAATCAAACGTGCCTTTCCTTTCGGCTACGGAAACAAAATAATTCCACACTTTCCAGGTCCGTTTGCCCCCCAAGGCTCCCAGGGTCTGCTTGGGTGCACTGCGAATATCCTCCTCAGAAAACGGTTGGAATTTTCCCAATAACATAAGTTCATATTGGTAACGTGCGTTCTGTTCGAGCTGATAGGCAGTTTGAAAAAGACCTTCCAGGACTTCCGATACCACCACGGCTCCGTGACCTTTCATGAGGGCTGCCCTGGCCCCACCCAGGGTCTCAGCCAAGGCCTGCCCGCGTTTATCGCTTCCGATGTTCCATGAGTGCGGGAAGAGCGGTACACCATCACGGGCAAAGAGAACCCCATCGTTGCAAACGGGTGCAAAACCGACTCCGCTCATACCGATCAAGACAGCGTAGTGACAGTGGAGATGCGCCACCGTGCCCACAGGGTCCCGGACCCGGTAGATGCAAGTGTGGATGGGAGTCTCGCTTGGCGGTTCATCCTCTCCTTCCAGCAGATTCCCTTGGAGGTCCACCGTGACTATATCCTTGGACGTGAGCGCCGCCCGGCTGGAAAAACGCGATTGGATGAGGACCTGGTCCGTCCCGGGGATTCGGACGCTCACATGACCGTTGTGCTCCACAAGGCCGATCATGTCCATCATACGAATGCAACGAATCAGTTTTTCCCTTAGCGCTTCTTTATCCATTTAAATCATTCCGTTTTACTCTCATGAGAGAAGCCCTCTTGGCCTAGGGAACTTGAAGGGGTAACCGCTCCGATGTGGCCGCCCGGTGTGGCGCAACAAGCAGTTGATTTTCGATATCCAATCTCTTCCGCAATGCCCTGGCCGCCGTTAATTGCCTCTCTCTCGTACAGCACCAGTGGGCGAGTGCCTTTTCTTCCCAGGGAATGTGGGATGCGACATCTTCCTGGTAGACACGAAAGAATTCCAAGCTCTTATCAGGCACATCATAGTGCATTTTCATCGCCTCGCCGACCCCGCCAAGGGTATCCCTTCCGTGGAGGTCTCCCGCATACAAACTCGCTATGCCGTCCAACCAGGTCCACTCCCACCACCGCGAAAGCATGCACAGGGCTGTAATAGCATAGTGTGTCCGAGTGAATGATTTCCAGGACTGAATCTCATTCCTCGTAATTCCGAGCCCTTCACCGAAGCGGAGCCAAAGTTCTTCATAAGCGGGCGTTGTCCAACCAGTTAAATCATTGACGACTTCTTTGCCTTCGATATCCACCAGCTTCCTTAGTATTTGGGTTCTTACCTCTTCGTCGTTGGTCTTTACAAAGATAGCCCCGGTACTGTAGACCATGGCATGATCCCAATAGAGGTACATGTCTTTGACCCAGAGCTTCAAGTGCTCTTTGCTGCATTCTCCGTCATGAATGCTTTGCACCAAAGGAGGCGGATCCGGATACTTTTTCGCCTTTTCGTCGTGGAGAAAACGTATAAAGGCATCCCCGCTCAGCGCTGGTTCCTTCAAGTCCTCCGGTCCGTAGGGTAACTCTGACATGGGTCACCTCCCTAAGAAAATATTGCTTTAGGTTCAAAACCCCTGATTTTGCAAACGCAGGATAAATGCCTTTCTCAATTCATATTGCAGCTCGGGGGTATTCACGAATTGTTTGATTACCTTCTCGTTAAACTCGGTATGGTCTACGTCCACCTCTGCATGCTCCGATGCAAACCGGAGGGCATTATCTACATTCTTGACTCCCATCTCCGCATACTCTTTCCTCATGGTTTTGATATCGTTGGCCTCTTTTTCCGGGTTCACTTTCTTCTCGCCCTCTACGACCATGCCACTCCCTATGGCGATGGACCAGTGCTGGGTCCGATTGAGATGGACCCACCAGCCCCTGACGATGAGTTTCTCCGGCGAGGGGTCTCCTTTCTCCAAACGGGTAATCTCTTCATCGGTTAACCCAAATTCGTAGGACCCGAGCCGATCCAGCATTGGATGACTCGGCACCTGCCCTCCAAACGTGTCAAGGCCCCCTTCGTCGACCAGCTTGCGCAGCTGCTGGCGGCGGATGGATTTGTCGGTACAGTTGAGGTACCTCTCCCCTTCGAACCTATGATTATCCGAGCCTCCCGCGTGCTTGTCTTGTTTTGACTCGATAATTTTTTCCTTTGTCTTGCCAATGTCATTGCGAAATGGAAAGTCTTTTCGATGCTCCCTCCGATACCCCTCCAATTCTTCAATTAAACGATCGCCGGATTTAAGTTCGTTGGTGATCATATCCATTCTCCTTTGAACTCAAAGGTATGGAAACCAAGGGATCGGACACGGGCGCACCTTGCAGCGGAACTCCTTTGGTGTAATATCGCTTCGGGAGTTTCTCGTCAAGTCTACCGAGAGGCCCGGCGAGACGGAATATGCCACTTAGATGCTACGATCCTGCTCGACAGCAGGACAACGGATAGTAGGAGGACAGATAGAGTGAGGGCAGTACGTTTTTACGAGTATGGTGGACCAGAGGTACTTCGCCTCGAGGAGGTCCCCCCTCCACAACCATCCGAAGGCGAGGTCCTGTTCAGGGTGTATGCCACAAGTATCCGTCGAACGGACTTGAACATGCATGCCGGTCAGGATGGTTACTTTCGCGCCCCCCTTCCCTTCCAGCTTGGACGGGAATCAAGCGGAATTGTAGCCGCCCTAGGACCCGGTGTCACAGATTGGAAGGAGGGGGACGAAGCCATCACAAGGAACACTACTCCTTGCGGGACTTGCGATAACTGTCGTCGTGACCTGCCCGAGACCTGTCGTAAGCCGCGGTATCAGGGCGTATCCAGTTGGGGAGGGTATGCGGACTACATCACCCTCCCGGTTGCCAGTCTAATTCGCAAGCCACCCGAGGTCACCCATGATCAGGCTGCAGCCTTTCAGGGAGGGACTCTAACCGCCTGGCACAACCTGATCACGCGTGCTCGCTTGCAAGCAGGAGAAACGGTCCTGATCCGGTCTGTGAGCGGGGCAGTAGCCAGTGGTGGGGTTCAGGTAGCTCGACACGCCGGGGCGAGCATCATTGTCACTGTTCGTGGCGCGGAAAAGAAGCAGCGAGCCCATTCCCTGGGGGCTAACGAGGTCATTGATTACACTAGCGAAGACGTACCCAAGAGAATCGAGGAAATCACCAACGGACGCGGTGTCGACCTTTTTTTTGACACGGTGGGCGGCAACGGATTCCAAGACTTAGCCAAAACCCTAGTGAGTGGCGGAAGAATCGTTGTCCCGGGAAACGTGAATGGCGGGGAACTTTACTTCAAGGTCTCTCCACTCATTCAAAATCAAGCCACTCTGATCTTTTCCAAGGGAAGCCGTCCTGATGAGGCCGAAAAAGTACTTTGGCTCCTCAGCACAAAACAGCTCAAGGTGGCCATCAGCCACGTGTTTCCATTGGAGCAAGTTGCAGATGCACACCGCGTACTTGAACGCCGTGAACAATTCGGGCGACTTATCCTAGACGTGGCCGGTCACGGATACCAGCCGAACATCTGACTAGGACTCCCCCTCTGGTGGTACCCCCGATTAACCTAAATCGCCTTACCTGCGCGTCCTCCGTCGACCAGGAACGGCCTTCCGTTTCGCGGTCCCTCTACTGGCCGTGGACCGACTAACCGTGGTTTTTATCTCAGACTGCTCGTAGTGCATTTTGGTGTACCAAAGGGCTAACCCACCTTCTCCAGCAGGCGGCTTTCGATGAAATTCGATGAACCGTTCCTCAAGAACCTCTGGTGTGCCGAGGGTCGCCGCAAGAATCTGTTGCCGTGCAGCCTGTTCAAGGTAGAGGGTGTTCTGAACCGCATGTCCGATGTTGGCACCAATGGAGACGGCACCATGTCCTTTGAGCAACGCGGCTGGAAAGTTCCCAAGGGTTTCCGCCAGACCCTCGCCCAATTCGTTAGTATTGATCATGTCCCCAGGAAAGACCGGCACGCCATGTTCGAACTGGGCCGACTGATGGGTGATCGCAAAAACTGTCTTACCGGCCATGGTGAGGGCCGTAGCAATGTGAGGGTGCGTATGAATGACGCTCTGAACATCCGCGCGGGCCTTGAATATGGCAGTATAGATGGGGATCTCCCAGGGTCGGGTCCGCGCCCCCTCAAGACAATTGCCGTCGTAATCGAAGATCATTACTGCGTTTGGGTCGCCCGGTGGTGGTGGAACCCGCACATGCTTGAGTATGAACCCACTACGCTTGTCGCCCTCTGGTAAGCGGACCGCAATGTGTCCCCACGGATCCCCCAGGTCACGAAACAGTAGTCGTGTCCCAAACCGCAAATCGTTGCACAATTGGTCGTACTCCTTCATCGCAAGTTCTCCTTTCAATAACTATAATAAAATCATGGCGATTCTACTTATTTTGTCCAGGATTATATAAATCCCAACCCCGTATTGTCAAGAAATTGTATCCCTCCATTCGGGATTGAAACCACTACCTCTCGTATCTCTTGACATGAACTTCAAGCGTTGTTAGCGTGCCTGACTGAACGCCACATACATCAGTCTTGATTAACTTAAACAAACCGATGAAAAGGGGGTACAGTATGAAAAGCTTAGGTAGAACCATTGTGGGCTGTTTGTCTTTGGTTATTACAATAGCGCTGGCCCAGCCAGCAGCGGCGAGTACCGAAGGAAAAAAGGCCCTGGATGAACTCATTGCTCAGGCGAAAAAAGAAGGGGATTTGACGACACAGGTTGTAAGGCAGGCTGGCAGGATAGTCCCTAAACTTATGAATGCCTTCAAAAAGCGGTTTGGACTCGACAACCTCAAGACCCACATCGCAAAAGGAGGCCAATCCAGAGCCTACGCACAGCTGTTTGCTACTTTAGGCGCTGGAGGCAAACCACCTTATGATGTTTATCCAGGTGCGGGCGATAATGTTATTGAATTAATGCATGCTGGACACGCACAAAAGATAGCCAACTGGAGGCTCCTGCTTGCCGAAATCAACCCGCTAGTGCGTTCTGGCAAGGTGAAGCCCGAGGAGGTCAGTCCCTCACCCTTTACTGGGTATGCCATGTCGTTTGCAGGTCGGAATAAAGTCCTGATCTACAACCCAAAACTAATCTCCCGGAAAGACCTGCCCAAGAGTCGGGTCGATATCGCCAATCCAAAGTATAAAGGGAACTACGCATTGGGATCCTTCACCAGTGAATGGGAATTGGGAACTCTCGTCTACGATAAAGACAAATGGCTCAAGACGTTGGATAAGATCGGGAAGAATGCCGCCGGCGTCATGCATACAACGCAAGCAAAAAACCGGTTGCTTCTTGGAGAATTTGCATTTTACCCGGGTAACTTCTACCACTATCTTTCCGCCAAGGCCAAAGATTCAGACGCTCCCATAGGATACCGTTGGTTTTCGGATGGGACCGCCACAACGCAGATCTTCTACATCATCCCCAAGGACTCCCGTCACCCTGCCGTGGGGACCCTCTTTAGCATGTGGATAGGGACACCGGAGGCGGAGGGAATCTGGCAACCTCCCTCTTTCTACACCAATATTCACTGGGGCCAGAGTGATTATGACAAGATGGCCAGGAAGACCTTAAAGGAGAGTGGATCAAAGCTCCTTTCGTTTTATGACAGTCCAGAGTCCCTCGAAGTTTTGAAATGGTTCGGTACGGATAAAGGAAAGGCGTACAGGAGGAGCATTACCAATAAAATAAGGCAACGGCGCTAGCGCGGAGGGTTGTCATTATGAGTAAACCGGCGGGAAAGATCGATCTGGCTAAATTCCGAGAAGCCAGTGAAGAGCAACGGAAGCGCGCGAGGAAGGGCCCAGAAGGTCATACCATCCAGAGCCGGGCCGTGATTCGTCTGGTTGCAGATCAGCTCAAGGAAGCGAGAGTTGGAGAGTATACGATTCTGTGCGATGAAGCGAAGTCCAGGAGAGGAGGAGGCAAGGCCCCCTCTCCCCTTCAGTACTTTGTCGCTGCAGTGGGATTTTGAATGTTCAGCCAACTGACGCGGTACGCGTCAGAACTGGAGGTTCAGATCGACGATGCGCAGATGGATATACGGATGAGTTACGACACCCGGGGGAAGCTGGGTCTCGCGGATGTCACTCCAGCGTGCCAGGGAGTAACCTACACCTTTAATATTAAGAGCCCAGCCCCTGCAGAAAAGGTTAGACAATTGCTGGACCGGATCGAGAAGGGATGCCATACCATTAACACGATCAAGAACCCCATTCCTGTGTCCGGTAAATTAGTTCACAACGGCCAGCCACTGGATGACAGGGCTTGAACACAAAAGACTACTAGTCCGTCAAGAAAAAACGCATGGAGGGTGTAGAGACCGCTAGAGGGACATGGCTCGAGCAGGCGAGGAAACGGTTCACACTCTTGCTAGGCCCCTATGCGCTACCACTGACACTGTCTTGGATCGTCCTGTCGGCCATAGTGGCACTGGTCAGTTTTGTTTTCTACATGACCTTTGTCCCTGGGCTTCCCTTCGAACCTGGATTGACACTGAGCCATTGGACCAATGCCTTCAGGCCTTATGTTCTTAATAAAGTCATACCCAATACAATCATTGTAGGTTTCGGGGCCACGCTGGTTACTCTCTTCTTTGCCTGCCCGTTGGCCTTTTTACTCAATCGCACCGCACTGCCATTTCGGAATCTCTTCATGACGCTGATCGCCGTGGTGGTCATTATTCCTGGGTTTGTCAAAACCATGGGCTGGATCATGCTGGTCAATGAACGGATTGGTCTCATCAACAATGCGATTGCGGGCCTTCTGGGACTCGATAGTCTCCCTTTTAGCCTTAATAACCCCTACGGTATCGCTTGGGTCATGGGTTTGATTCTAACCCCGACCATGTTTTTCCTTATCTCTGGGCCCATGAGAGCCCTTGATCCGGCTTTGGAAGATGTGGCCGGTGTTTCAGGGGCGAATCGCTGGTGGACCTTCCTCAGGATTAGTCTCCCCTTGATGTGGCCTGGGATTCTTGGGGGGGCTATCTACATTTTTATGACGGCCATTTCTATTTTTGAAGTCCCCGCCATGCTAGGGGCCGCTGGAGGAAAAGCGCCGGTGCTCTCGAGCGAACTTTTCTATGCAGTGCGCCCAACGGTACCGGATTCAATGGATGTCAAGTACGGAGCGGCAGGGGTCTATGCCACCATGATTGCCGCTCCAAGTCTTGTGGCACTGTATTTCTATCACCAGGTACTGGCGAAGGCACACCGTTATGGGGTCATTACCGGAAAGGGCTACAGACCACGGGATATAGAATTAGGTCGATTTAAATATCTTGGGTTCGGTTTCATCGTTCTTTACCTGCTTTTAGCGGTGGTTTTGCCCATGCTGGTCCTTACGTGGATGTCTTTTCTACCGTTAATCCAGATGCCTTCGGTAAAAGCCCTATCTAAATTAAGTCTCGAGAATTACCGAAGCTTTATGGAATTTATTGGCGGCCAGGACGTGATGCGCAATACTGCAGTGCTGCTGTTCAGCGTATCGTTACTGGCCATATTCTTTAGCTTGATGATCTCCTGGATTGTTGTACGAACCCGTCTTCGAGTGCGCCATACCATGGATACCATTGCCATGCTTCCCCATGCCTTCCCTGGCCTTGCCTTTGCCTTTGCTTTATTCATATTGGGCATCCTGGCCTCTGTCTGGTTCCCCTCAATCCCAGTTAGCGGGACCCTAGGCATTATTGTGCTAGCTAATCTCCTGAATCGATTGTCGTATACAACCCGCATCACCAATGCAGCCCTGTTGCAGGTCACTCCAGAGCTGGAGGAGTCTGCTCGAGTATGCGGTGCCGGGGATATTCCGACCATGTGGAGCATCATCATGCCATTGGTTAGACCCTCTCTGGTGTTTGCCGGTCTCTGGACGGCCCTACTCACGTTCCGTGAGGTCAGCATGGCCCTGTTTCTGACGGAGACCAATAATGTGGTGCTATCGGTTGCAGTGTGGGAGTTATGGGACAGCGGCCAATTGGGTGAAGCCTCAGCTGCTGCAGTGGTCATGGTATCCGCTATGGGGTTGTTGCTATTGGCTACGTTAGCGATCACCGGTGGCCGACTCATCCATCGAAGCGGGTTCTGAGGAGAGCTGGAAAGTATTTTTAGATGTTAGATTGCAGATTTTAGATTGGAGAAAAACGACAATTCAAACTCAGAATTTTGCAATACAAAATTTCATAGTTAGTAGGTTCCTATGCTAAAAGTTAAAGATCTAAGAAAAACTTACATTTCGGACCAAGGACCGGTCGAAGCGGTTTGTGGTATGACTTTTGAGATACAAAAGGGTGAGATCTTCACCCTCCTGGGGCCTTCCGGATGTGGTAAGAGCACCACATTGCGTTGCATTGCTGGAATCGAGACGCCCGATCAAGGCGAGATAGAGTTGGACGACCGTGTCGTCTTCAGGTCCCCGAAGGAAATCAACGTTCCGATCAATCAGCGTGGCACCGGGATGGTATTCCAGTCCTACGCCATATGGCCACACATGACGGTATTTGAGAACGTGGTCTTTCCGTTGCGGCATGGGCCCAACAAAGCACCCAAGAAGGAATGGCGGCCACGGACCATGCAGGCCCTGGAGCGAGTCCAGATGGCCTCCATGGCAGACCGACCTGCACCGCTTTTGAGTGGCGGCCAGCAGCAAAGGGTGGCGCTCGCACGCGCCCTTGTGTACGAGCCAACCATTCTTCTCCTCGACGAGCCACTCAGCAACCTGGACGCCAAGCTACGTGTGAGCATGCGGACCGAGTTGCAGGGACTCATCAAGGATCTCAAGGTAACAACTCTCTATGTGACGCATGATCAGGAAGAGGCATTGGTGCTTTCCGATCTCATTGCGGTCATGCGAAACGGCATCATACAGCAACTGGAACCGCCAAGAGATATATACATGAACCCAACGAATGCCTACGTGGCGGGGTTCGTTGGACAGACTAATTTTATTACAGGAACCATTGAGAAGAACCAGCGAAAAGGTAAATTGATGGTGGCTTGCAGCTTCGGAAGTGTTGAGTGCACGGCCCCTGGTTTGTCTGACGCGTTTTCCTCCGGAGAAAAGGTATTGGTGACCATCCGCCCCGAAGAGATTGTCTCATACTCCGAGGCTCGACAAGACCTGCCTAATACCTTTCCCGCCACGGTTCTTCGCATGATATTTGTCGGCAATCGCACCCAGTGCGAGGTACAAATCGGGACCGAACGATGTCAGACAGAGGTTGAAGGTAGAAGCTCCCTTAGCACCGGTACCAAGATTAGCGTACAGTTACCGCCGGACCGGATCAGGATTTTACCTTCCGATGACTCTTGAGACGAAGTAACCGCGGATAAGTGCTGACTAGCCGCTCCTACCCTTCACCCGGGCCGTGGCCTGCTCAAGGGGCCAACCTACTAGAGCTGTGTGAAAATCGTAATCTGGCGGGAGCAATCCGAATTCCCGCTCGAAGTGAACGGCGTTGGCAAACGCCTCCTCCTCGAACTCATGGCTCGGGTTAAAGGTCTGGATATCTTCTTTCAGCTCATTTATCCAGTCTTCGCGACTGCCGCCAGGTATCTGTGAGGTGAAAAAAGGAGCAATTTCATCGACCCGTGAAATATCCATCAACACCTCGTGCCCTCGCAGGCACCCCTCAAGGGCGGCAACGATCAGTCCGGGCTGCTCCTTCAGTATGTTTTGTGTTGTGCTTAACGAGTGGAAAGCATAAGTGGGATATCGTTGGCTCAAGGTATCATAGACATCGAATCCAGCTGCCTTCGCGGCAACAAGGTTAATGTTCATCATGATCGCCGCCTGGCATTCACCCTTCCGTATGAGCCCCATGCGAAGCGTTCCGGTACCCCCATCGATATAGTTGACCTCATCTGGGTTCACGCCCAGGATCTGGAGAGACATGCGCGCAAGGCGCTCCACCATTGCACCGAAGATACCTACCGCAACCGTCTTGCCTTTGAGATTCTTCGGGGCCCCTATGGCAGGATCCACCGCGAGGCCTGCCCTCAACTTACGGATTGGAAGGGCGATAATACGAATGGGGGCTCCTTGAGAGTGAGCAATCATGGCCTTGCGGGCCATACCGGAGAGAATGTCGACTTCACCGGCCAGGAGCGCCTCTATGGCATTACGCTCGCCGGGAATGATTCGAATATCGGTTTCTGCTATGCCAGCCTCGGAGAAGAACCCTGACTCTTTGGCAACTACCGCCTCGGCACGACCGCTCCAGGGCGGCGCGTCTGAGACCCATCGGAGCTTCATTCCGTCACCTTGTAGTTAACCCCGATCCGACAAAAATAATCAAGGCATATGCGATCCTGGGCTGATGTTACACGAATTGCACACATATCGCCCCTAGGTTCGTAACTACCCTCATGGTGATTTGCCGATTCATGATACAAACAGATCTTCGCCACGCTCCAATGCTCATCAGGGCCGATTTCTCGGGCTGATTAATGTCGGATCGGGGTTAATGGGTTTCGGTGCCCGTCGACTCCGGCAGGTTTACCAACCTACCTTTGCCGGTTTGCGGATCGAAATCGTACTGCAGCCGAGGCCAATCAGGATCGCCAAACTTGATTCCCTCTTTCGAGTGTCCCCGCGATTCAATATATTCCAGATGGTTTCCGTCCGGGTCGCTGAAATAGATCCCTACCCCCGGACCGTTAAAGGTAATCCACTCATAGGGAATGTTGTGTTCATCAAGACGGATGCTGGATTCCTTGAGAGACTTGACCTCAAAGGCGTAGTGGGGGTGTTGGGTCAGGTTTCGCCGCTCCGGCCAGGGGCCAAAGGGTTCCTCGAAGGCATCGAAGACCACACTACCAAGCTTGAACTGGGAAAAGCGTCGATGCTTCTTCCCTTCAGGTGGGTCGGGCTCAACAGGGTTCCAACTCCTCCGGATCACATCTGCGTCCATTACCTTGGCGTAAAAGGCTTCGGCAAGACGAATGTCCCGAACAACAATGGTATAGTGAGCAAGGTGCAATACATTCGGATCCGCCATGGATTCCTCCTATAGAATTTTAATTTTATTGCCAAATCTCTATCTGACATTGGCACTTGTATTATAGGGTCCAGATGATGTCAAATTGAGGCCCTCGGTAGCCTTGACCCTGATTATGGCTTTTACTAGGATGCTGCCCTGGCAATTAAAGACGGAGGAGAACATATGGCATCTACTCTTTATTTTGGCACGGACGAAGGTGTTGTAACTGTGACTAGCCAAGACGGGCAATCATGGAAGGTGGAAAACCACGGACTGAAAGACTGGGCGGTCCTGAAGGCGGTCTCCGTTCCCTCTGCGCCTAACCGGGTCTTTGCAGGGACAAGGGGCGACGGCGTATGGTTGAGTGAAGACTCTGGAGCAACCTGGAAAAAGCCCTGTTACGGAAAGCCCGGGCCTGGAAAGGTCAGGTGTCTTACCATTGATCCCCACGATGCTAACACCCTTTACGCTGGAACAGAGCCCATCGATGTGTTTGTCAGCCGGGACTCGGCTAAGAGCTGGTCCCGATTGGACTCTGTAAGGAAGGTCCCCTTCGTAGAAACGGTTACTTACCCAGTACCGACCGTTGAGCCACATGTGAGGGACATCGCAGTGGATCCCAAAGATCCTAAAACCATCTATGTAGCGCTCCAGGTCGGATACATGTTGAAAAGCACGGACGGAGGCAATAGTTGGAAACTGCTGGACAAGGAACTCGACGCCGACGTACACACGATCGTCATTGATCCGACAAATACCAATAATATTTTCATTGCAACGGGTGGACACGATTGCAGGCAGGGAAGGTCCAAGGGAAGGGCCCTATACATGAGCAATGACGCTGGCCAGAGCTGGAGCCCCATGGGAGCGGATCTCTCCCAGGAATACTCATTGCCTCTGGTCATGCACCCCAAGAACCCCAAGGTTCTTTATGCGGCCATGGCCAACGGCCAGCCCCGCCAATGGAGTCGACCCACTGGAGCGGAATCAGTGATCGCAAGGACAAAAGACGGTGGCAAGAGCTGGCAGAAGCTTGATGGAGATTTGTCCGAACTGGGTAGAAACTTTGCCGTGGAAATCTTTATGGACGAGACCGATCCGAACCAAATTTATGTATCCCTTACCAATGGTGATCTCTTCCACAGCAAGGATAGTGGAGACACCTGGAGCAAGATAAATGTCTCAATCCCCAAGGTGACCCTTTAAATGGTTATTCTACAACAATCTATCTCCCCGGTGCAGACTGGTTGACACCGGGGATAAGCTTACGTAACTCCTCCGTATCTTTTACCCAATTTGCATCTTTGGGGAGAATGACCGCGGCTCCCCGAACTCGGAATATCGAAGGGTCGGTGGCCCCGGGAGGAGGGACCCCTTCCGCTAATGATGCTTTGGCTGCATCGATGAGTCGGCGCCTTACACGGATGATTGCCGTATCGCTGCCTCCCAGATGTTCCTTCGTCCTGTCGTATATCGGCCCCATCCCTTCCTGTACGGCTGCATCCTGGGCCCAAAATTCCGGAATACCAGAAAAAAACGCAGTCCGCTGAAGTGCTCGGTCAAATTTATATTCGTTCTCCTGTCGCGCCCTTGGCCGCCATGCACCTCCAGGATCGCTACTCGGTGGCAAAAAGTTGTCATCGCCAACAAAACCAGCCCCTGCACCAGTGCGCAAGCGTGAGATCTCCGCCTCCGTCAGCGGCCTTGTAGGATGGAAGTTTATAGCGAGCAGCATGGTCGTCTCATCGTCCATAGGAATCCATGCTCGGCCTTGCCTTGTGGGATTCTCTCCGTACGGTCCGGTGAAAGTATTGAAGGGAAAAAGGAACTGGGTGATGCGCCAGTAGTGGGAATTTTTATCCGCATCACGTTGCGCTCCGATCAACACACCGTAGTCAGTGTCCTCAACTTGAAAACGAGGATGGGTATCCACCTTCCTCCAAAGGTCAACCCCTTTGCCCTCCCCGACACCTGCTTTGAGCTGAGTGTTCGGAGCGTGCAGGAACGAGTTATGGCTCTGGTCAATATCCCCTTCCAACGCTTGAGCGAAGTTGCAATACTGGACTCGTTTTGCAAGGTACCGTTGATCCTCCGGCACCATATTCCACTCAAGCTCGGGCAAGGGTGGCGGCGGGTTGATCCTACCCATATAGGTCCAAACAACTCCTCCACGTTCCTGACATGGATAAGCTATGTGGTGGATCCTGTCCTTAAAGTTACTCTCTGGCGGCTCGTTGGGCATGTCCACACAGTTGCCCTCTACATCGTACTTCCAGCCGTGGTAAATGCACCGTAGCCCAGACTCCTCATTGCGTCCATAAAACAAGGGGGCCCCTCGATGCGGGCAATGGGCACCCAACATACCCACTTTCCCGTTACTGTCACGAAACGCCACCAGGTTCTCTCCCAGCAGCCTCACCCTTAGGGTGGATCCGTCAGGATCGGGGAGCTCTGTAGATAGCAGAGCCGGCATCCAGTAATGTCTCATGAGCTCTCCCATGAGCGTACCTGGTCCGACTCTAGTCAGCTGCTCGTTCTCTTCCTTCGTTAACATCCGTCGTAACCCACAACAATGAGAACCCCTGCCCTCACTCTTTACCAGGTGGCAAATCCCATAGCACAACCCACGCCATTGGTCGTTCTGTAAAGCGGAGAATATTCTACCATTTTGGCTGGTCGATCTGCTGCCGCTGCTGTGACAATCCAGTTTCTTATTTCCGATGTCCCCTCGATCAAAGCAGATGATGCGAAGGATTCAAGGTATCCCGTGTCGTTTCCTTCCCAGGCGCGTATAAAACCCCGATCTAATTCCTCATCGATCTTGGTGTGACTGAGGCCACCCGATCCAATGATCACAACGCGGCTCTGATCCGGAAACTGACCAATAGCCGAAGCCAATGCCTTCCCGAACCGAACACACCTCTTGGCTGAAGGGGCTGGGGGATAATAGGTGTTGACCATGATGGGAATCACAGGATATTGGTGATCAGGCATAAGGAATTTAAGCACGCGCGCAAAGGCATGCCCCATTCCGCCTTCGTAGCGAGTCTTTTGGGAATAGGCAGGATCAAAATCCATCTCCATAAGCGTATTTGTGATGGCCATGGCCATGTCTGTGTTCACCTTATAACGAGTACGATTTTCCGTTCTGGATTGTTTGAGGTACCTTAGGCTAACACTCGCCTCGAACTCCTTGCCAGTAAAAATAGTAAAAGGAGGAGTGTTGTCCTCTAAGATGTTTTCGTGCTGGTCATCCCCCACAATGATCACCACGTCTGGAGTTAGCTCCTCTAGCTTGTAACGGAGAATGTCAATGGCAGCCTGGCAGCGACTCCATTTTGTCCATTTCACATCCAGGGTTTCCTTCTTGAGTTCCGGCCTCTCCGGAAGAGGATCCCAACTCCTGGTGTTCAGAAGACCCCACTGATCGGGCTTGAGCAATAACTGCGGCCCGTGGGACATGGCCATGCAACCGATGATTTCAGCCATAATCGCTCACTCCTTATTAATTATTAACAGAAACCGATGTGTTCACAGCACATCAAAGCCCATATAGGGCTTTTGCGTTAGCGTATAGAATTTTATCAATGGCCTCTGGACTCACCTCGCCCTCGGCTTTTAGTTTACGCAAGGCTTCGATCTCGGCTGAAGTGTCCTGGTGGCCGTAATCTGAACCAATCACAATATTATCTTCGCCGGAGTATTTCAGGACATACGGCAGGTCGTCGTCCGTCTGGCACGTGACGAAAATCCGGTTCTCGCGCATGGCATCTTTACTTAGCTGCTTTCCTTTTTGTTCGAAACGTTTTCGTATATCTACGATGGCATAAGGGACCCACTGCGCCCTGATTTCAATAAAACCAAATCTCAGCTTCGGAAATTTGGTTGGAACCCCATCGTGCAGAATGGCATGGAATGCAGATAACGGGGCTAATTTGAACTTTGCAAACCCGCTTTCGTGCTCGAACAGATCAAGCCCATTAAAATCACCTGTCGATGCATGGACGCAGATGGGGAGATTCAGCTTAGCGGCTTCTTCGTAAAGTGGGTAATAATAGGGGTCGCTCAGGAGCTTGTTACCCACTGGCAGGCCACGGAAGAACAATCCACACCCACCATTATCCTTTGCAAATCTAGCCTCTTCGATGGACTTGTCTATGCTCATAAGAGGGACCATGGCAACCCAGCGCAGACGAGTTTCCGCCTTCCTCCAGACATCAGCCAGCCAGCGGTTGTAGCTCCTGAACAACCCCACTTCCACCTCAGGACGACTGGTCAGAGGCCTTAAAAAGAGCGATGTATAAAGGACCTGGATATCGATACCCAATTCATCCATGTGTCTCAGTCTATTTTCTATATCCCGCATCTCGAGCACATCGGTCGGTATTTTCCTATTGACGTTGCCACCGCGCGGAAATTCCCTCCCGTCAATCAGCCAGGTCCTTTTCCCGTTCTGGGCGTTGATCAGCTTAGGCCTAAACTCGGCCTCCAATCCTTCCATGTATTTCCAGGTCTCTTCTGACTCTATGACATGCGCATCCGCATCAATGGTGGGCATATCCATAACCTCCCAATGGACTATAAATAAATCACTTGGGGCTCCTGCGGTTCAGGAAAAGTCCTTTCCTCGTCCAAGACGGCCTGACTCAGGTCAACTCCCGTTAGCTTCTCATATACGGTTCCGAGGGCATCGGAATTGGGGGTCCGCGTCAATCCCTGGGCACGACCCACATCCTGAAACTGGTTTGCCAGCGAGGTATTTGATTTTCGTTTTCCCCTTCTTATGGCAACATTAGTAATCTTTTGGCTCGTCGCTAAATTCTTGGGAACGGAATATGTAGGTTAGATGCGGTGAGCAGTTATCCAATTTGTCGGATTCCGCCGTCGAACGTCCAGATACGTCTTGGAAAGGGGCAAGCAGGATCCAATATTTCATTCAGCTTGGTATCGATCATGGCCTGACCGTTCCTAAAAACACCTATAGGATCAATACCTTTCTGCACTTTTTGAATCTCTCGCTTTAATATTTCTCTGAACAGTATAATGCCTTTATCCGAAGATGCTAGATGCTCCTGAGTCCGGTCCGCTATCGGCCCAGCCGTCTCCCAGGTCATGGTGTCCTGCGCCAATGGCACGTGCATCGTGAATCTTGTGAAGGGATGGACTCCATCCGGGGGGTCCTTAAAGTCTTCCATGTACTTGACCGGGAGATCCTCTGGCTCTGGTACTATTTGACCGTCATCCGACGGATCAAAGATCACATGAACATGCCAGGTGTGGGTATCATCGATAGGAACGCGAAACTGGGTTGAGTTGGCTTGTCTTAGATTGTTGGGAAAGATCAACGGGTGGTTATCTTGACGACCATTCTTAAAGAGTCTTCTTTTCATGATCCCGTAGGGGACCTCATCAAAATCAACCCTTTCGATCTCGTCGATGTATCCCCTTGTGGTACTGGGAGCCTTGCGCGACCAGGTCGTATTGAGATGCAAAATCTGTAAATGGGCTGGGTCTACAGAGTTTTCCATCGATTGCAGCCAATTACAGTCGACAACTTTGTATACGACCACACCTCTCCTGCCGTCTTTTCTTACCCAGATATCAAGTGGCGGTATCATAGGCGCCGGCTTAGGGCCCATATAGGCCCAATAGAAGCCAACAAACTTTTGCACTGGATAGGCCTTATGTTTTACTGTGAGTCTGAATTTGCTCTCGGCAGGTTCCGGAGGAGTCTCCAAACAATTGCCTTCCGTGTCGTATAGCCAGCCGTGATAGGCGCAAGCGATGCCTCTTTCTTCAACCCTGCCGTATAAAAGGGATGCTCCACGGTGGGAGCACCGGTCAGCAAGAAGACCCACCCTGCCCTTTTTATCACGGAACAGCACCAGGTCTTCACCTAGGACTCTGACAAACTTGGTAGGATTCTCTTCCGTCAACTCAGCCGCAACCGCAACGGGATGCCAATACCGGCGCAGCAATTCCCCCGCGGGTGTGCCGGGACCCACCCGGGTCAGCAACTCATTTTCTTCCCTCGTTAGCATTCACCCATCTCTTCCAGTAGACGGATCATGGCACTTACTTAGGACTCGCAATAAGCTCACTGACCTCTTGATTGTCGAGGGGATCGTATTTCGTGGAAGAGCCGGTATTTTTACGTCCACCGACCGCCCTTAGCCGGCGCTCGGCAATTCCGCCCCCATCTTTTTCCGTAGGTATCTTTAGACATAGGTTCTTTGCAGGGTCACGGAACACATTCATCGGATCCTCACCCCGCTCCATTTTTTCGAGGTTTTCTACTAATTGTTTGCGGTAGAGTATGATCCCCTTGTCCGAGGTGCCCAGCTTTTCCTTGGTTCGATCAGCAGTGGGTCCCTGCGTATACCACATGACCATGTCTTGCCCGCTATTATTGTCCACAAGCGACCATTGAGCACGACCGCGGGGACCGGCAGTGACCACGGGGACATCGTAAACTTTTGTTCTGTTCTTCTCTTCTGTGTGAACCCCTTCGGGTAATGGCTTCGATTTATACCAAACGTGAAGCGTATGCTCATCGTCTACGGGAACCCTAAATTGATAACCGACATTTGCTAGTATGTTGGGAAAGAGGACCGGATGCCCGATCCGATACTCTACATCCTGTTCTGTTCCTCCGCTCCAAACTCGACGCTTGATCATCCCATACTCAAAAAGATCAAAGTCCAACTTTATATGATGCTTGATCGGGTGCTTCAACTCTGGTTTTCCGAGGCGCTCCAACACATAGTTGTCAAAATGCCTATGCAGCCACTCCACGTGAACCGGGTCGAGAGAGTTTTCCATGATTTGCAACCAGTTACAGGGAATGACCGCAAATCCAACCGTCTGAATCGCGTTCTCCTTTACCAACTCATCCCAACGCGGTAGCAGCGGCACGGGCTCCGGGCCCAGATACGCGAAAATCATCCCACCTAACTCCTGAACAGGATAGGCAGGAATGGTGATTTTATCTTTAAACTTACTGTCCGCCCCTTCCATATCTTCCGCAGGCTGTTCCAAGCATTTTCCCTTCGCGTTATATAGCCAACCATGGTACGCGCACCGAAGGCCTTCCTTCTCCGGAATCCCGTACATCATCGACGCTCGGCGGTGTGGACAGGATTCACCGATGAGTCCCAACCGTCCTCCCCTATCCCGATACAAGACAAGGGATTCGCCAAGGATCTTTACTGCCTTAACGGGTTCCTCATCGAGCTCGGGGGTTCCAGCGATGGGATACCAATAACGCCTGAGGAGTTTCCCCATGGGTGTATCTGGGCCTACTCGGGTCAACCTTTCATTTTCTGCTGCCGTTAGCATGTGCCGACCTCCCTCACTATCATGAACTTCATTGAAGCGCGCCTATTATATTCCTTAACAAATTCAATTTAAACCCCGGCTTGGGCTGTCACATCCCGAGGTATTCTCTAACCTTTTTTACCTCTTCCCTGCCTCGGCCAATGCTTTATTTATGAATTTGTAAACTGGCTTCAGATTCATCCATTCTGGACGGTCTGTTATGATATATTTTGCTCCTTTTCTACGCCGAAATTCTGGATTTATAACATCCTTCGGGATATCTTCACGCAAGGATTCCAGCTGATCAGTTGGAGAATTGATAGCCTTTTGAAGGGCGATCTGTCCTTCCCTAGAGAGGAGCCAATTGATGAAGACCTTTGCTGCATTGGGATGGGGAGCGTTTTTCATAAGTGCCAATGTACCGAAAGTAACACTCACAGGGCTGCCCTCTTTCATAACATGTGGAGGTAGGCTGTCCACGGGAAGTCCTTGTGCTTTAGCATCACTGATACCCCCACAAAATAAACAGATCGGATACCTTCCCGTGGCGACCCAGTCTGTAGGTTGGCGATAACTCCGGCTCAAGGTAATTTTCGACTTAAAGAATAAGCCTCGTACAAACTCCGGACCAATTTCCGGGTTATAGTAAAGGAATCGCATGGAGCCGCTCCCTGGACCAGGCTGCCTCATGTCCCTTCCTGCAATTTTCCCTATCCATTTAGGTTTTAAAAGATCCCAATAAGATTTGAACTCTTTAGGATCAACTAGTTTCGTATTAAAATGAACGCCAGCTGCTCGTACATTGCCAGTATAAGCAAAGAGGAATTTCCCTTCTGCATCAAGATAGCGATGTTTTCCTTGCCACCAATTGGTTTGATTCAGTACTTCGGGGAGAATCAAAGCAGGCTTTATCGAGGCCAGGGACTTAGATCGGTACAGCACCATATAGGGCGTGGTGGAACCTCCACTGTAGACGTCTGTCAGGTACTTTCCAGCCCTTCTCTCGGCCATAATCCGGGGTCCCAATTGACTTCCGCGTCCCGTAACTGTTCGCACCTTGATTTCGGGATAAGCCTTTTGGAAGGCAGGTACTACTTTCTCATACCCGCTTATGTAAATGTTAATCCTTCCTTCTTTTTTTGCTGCGGCCAACGTCTTTTCCCATTGTGCTTTCCAGTCACCCTGAGCTTGGACTGAATCGAGCAGTACAAAAAACATAAATACTAACAGTGCACTGATATATCGAAGACCGCTTAAACTCATGAAGAAGCCTCCCTTAGGTACGATCTCTTATTCGTCTAAACAACACAAAATTTCTACCAGCTTGCCAGAAATTCCTTCCAGTCAGTCGAGCTTGGGATGACCTCACCACGGGTGATCAGATGCAAAAAGTTGTTTGTCTTCGGGTCACGGATCACATGAGGTGCCTCCCGGCCCTCTTGCACATCATTTATGGCCTTCAAAAGGAGCTTTCGGGCGGCCACGATGGCTTTATCCGAAGAGGTTAAATGCTCTTGGGTACGGTCTTGTATCTGCCCGGCACCCTCCACCACACAGAGATCATGGGCCTGAAAGACAAATCCTATACCGGTGTAGCTTTCGTTGGTCATGGATTCTCGGTCCTGGAGATACCGGTTGGATTTGTTGTGCAAAGGATTATAGTCAGGGGTCATCTCGCTACGGCCCCTTCGAGTGACCTCTTTGTCCAGGGACTTCTTCCTTTCAAATGTAAAGGTGTACTTCCAGTGGTGGGTATCATCTATGGGGACATGCCAGTTAACGCTATAACCGTCTCGCGAAACTCCCCCGGGAAAGGTGCTTAAGTTGGGATAAACGAAATTCGAAACTCTTAGGTACCTTTCGCCTGGACCCGTGTCTCGGACTGTACAGATACGAACCCCAAAATCGGTGATTTCTACTTCGATCTTGGGCGCAAGGTCCCTTTCCGTTAGGTCCCCTGCGTTGATCTTTCGATGCAGGAAGGAGAGATGAACTGGATCTATGTTTCCCTCATTCCCCTGCAGATAATTGGCTTCATTGAAAAGTTTAATGGCGAATACTTGGTCCTCAGGAACTGTGAGAAACTCATAGTTCGGAAGCAATGGGGCTTCCCCTGGCCCAAGGTAGGCAAAGATGACCCCTGCCTTTTCCACACAGGGATAGGCAGTATGGCGGATGGATCCGCGGTGTTCTCCGCCGCCGGGTTCGCCAGGTTGATCGAGACAATTGCCATGGATGTCATAAAGCCAACCATGGTAGATACATCTCAAGCCTCCGTCTTCTACGCGTCCGTAACTCAAATCGGCCCCACGGTGAGAACAGTGGATTCCTAGTAAGCCGGGTCGTCCCTTATCATCACGAAAGAGGACCAGGTCCTCACCGAGCAAACGAACCGGTACGGGAGCCCCTCCCAGAGGCAATTCTTCCGAGAGAGCGGCAGGCTGCCAGTATCGGCGCATCAGGTCACCACAGGGAGTGCCAGAATCGGTTCGAGTTAAAATGTCAGCCTCGTGTGTAGCCATATTCTTCTACCTCTGGAAGACTACCCCAACAAGGTGGAGAACTTTACCCAATTAGATTTATAAGATGAGATGAAAATTAACCAAAAATAGTCTACCACCATCGACATTGATCACTTGCCTAGCAGCAACCCCGGCCGCCACGGCAATCCGGGCTAAAAGACTGGCCACTACTTATAGCCCTCTTAGGGTATGCAAAAGGAATTCCTTCTTTCTCCTGGTGCTTCTTATTTGATTTACATTGGTTAGTCATCTTCTTGGTAACTGAATTTATAGTTTGGATCTTTGTAGCACTCATCTGGCATTCGGGACTTGAGCCCCCTCTTACCAAGTTCATCTTCGAACTTCTGCCTGATCCACGGATCCTCGGCGAGATATTCAATTTGGTCTTTCTGTCGATCTTCAACCCGCTCGCTCCTCCCAGAGGTGCCCCGCGGGGCGTGAGAGGCGAGGTATCTGGCAGGGCTCGGCCCCACATTAAAATGCTGGTGAAACCACCGATTGGGCGGCACAAAGACACTTGCCTCATGCCACGGAATGACTACTTTCTCCCCACCCTCAGACCACATGATGGAATAACCTTCCCCGGCCGGGATGATAATCACCACACCTGGCCCATGTCGGTGGGCCTTCTTATAGGTCTTTGAAGGAAATACAGACATGTGACTCCACATCTCGGATCCAGGGAACCGGACCTGCACGCGATGACCGCCCGCTCCCCTCGCCTGGTAATTCTCTAGTTTATCCCAGGCCCTCATATCGGGGAAAAAGTTCCCCAACCACATGACCGTGCGGGCAGCGGACTGATTACCGGGGAGTCGTATCTCCTTGGCCTCAGAATAAAATCCGCCGTTTTTACCTTCCAACACATCCGATTTGATATAAGAATTCTTGAAGAAGAAGTCCGGGTCCGGGACAATCGACATGGCAATCGGTAAATAGTTATAGTGCATCAATCGTGCACCTTGATATCCCTGGGCGTTGCTTAACTGATGAAAGTGGTTACGGGGGATCATAAACAAGCTGTGTTTCTGCCATTCAAATGTTTTCTTAGGTCCCCCTTCTTCGCCCCAGACGGTCGTCAAACCTCGACCGTCCGCGACATAGACGATCTCATCCAAGGCAAAGCGAATAGGTGGGAGCGTTTTCCCCGCAGGGATCTCCGTGACCCGGGCCTCAGTCACCCCTTCCTGTCCGGCCAACAATAAAAAACTCGCGTTGCACTGACGCTCCTCCCACCAACCCAATTCCAGTGTCCTCAGGTCCTCCACATAATAGCCCTTATGAGTTGGGACTCCGGTAGACTCGATCCAACGCTCATAGGCGGAACCCCGCTTCGTCAGACTGAGATCGGCACTCCCCTCTGTTGCTTTAGCCGCTTGACTGCCTTGTGCCATCATAACCTCCTCAGATTTCTTTCCTCGCTACCGGTGTTGCACCGGTGCAGTGTGGGCTTAGGCCCTTCATACGACAAGTGGTTTCATGTCGCCCAAGCTGCTGTTCGAAAAACTCGTGAATTTCAGGATCCTCATTTTCGTATTCGATCTGACAGCCGCCTTCCTTTTCGTTGACGTCGGCTATCCTTTCCATACCATTCCAGTACCGATCACCTGTCCCCCCGCGCAGCGCGAGGTAACGGGCTGGTGTCGGCCCCGTGTTGAAGTGTTGGTGAAACCAGGAACTGGGGGCCACCACGAGGCTGTTTTTCTTCCAGTCCAGGCGCCGCCGTTCCTTGTCCTCCGGCCGCCACACGAGAGTAAATCCTTCTCCTTCCAAGATTAGCAGGTTCGCCCCACCCCCTTTATCGACGCCCCGACTATGCACGTGAGCCTTTTTATAAGTGCCTATTGGAAATTGAGAAATATGGCAGGCTAGCTGGGCATCGGCCATCTCAAACATCACGTTAGTTCCGCCTGCCCCACGTTCTTTCCACTCGTAGAGTTTGAAGCTGCGGACGTCCGGAACAAAATTAGTCTCCCAGACCCGCTTCTGGTAGAGCTTGCCCTGGCCGCTATAGAATTCCTCCTGGCCATTGAACCGGTCATCGAAAACAAAAGGATTATCGAAAATAAAATTTTCGTTGTGAAATATCCCCATCATGGCCGGGGCATTGGTTCGACCGAGATATCGAGCGGGACGATCACTCTCACCACTGAAGTGTTGATGCCAAACATTGAGCGGAATAGCGAGGAAACTCCCTTCCTGCCACTCTACCGTTCGCTTGGCTTGTCCGTCACTCCAGATGGTGGTGGCACCCCTCCCGCTAACAATGTAAATGACTTCCTCGTACATATGCCTCTGCGGCTTGAGCTGTCCACCAGCCGGGATCTCTCCTAGATAGCTACCCCTTTCATAGCCAGGTCGATTACCCAAATCCACGAATGCTCCCAACCCTCCCGTTCGCGCCCAGGGCTTCAGTTCGACTGCGTTCAGGTCATTGATGCATAACCCGGTAACGATCGGAATACCTTCTCCCGCCTGCCACTCGTGGTAAGGGCTCCTACGTTGTATTTTGGAAAGTTCTTGTAGTTTTTCCGCTTCCATAGCTTTCACCCTTCTAATCTATCGAGTCCTCTGCGGCGTAATACCACTGATAGTTCCGATCTCCCCTTCTTTACCTTTTCTCTGGTTCCTTTTATAGGGTAATTAGGCCTCAAAAGTTGCTAATACCACAGCAAAAATAAGGGAGCAAGTGACAAGATCAACAGCACAACTCCAACAAGTTAACCCCGATCCGAAATTAATCGGTCGAAGAAATCATCTATGCTGAGCACCAGACAATGTCGAAGATTGGTTTGCACCATGTAATCCAAAACTCACTGTCAGTGAGGTTACGGAACCATCTCCCCTATGGCTAAAACTCATGCGACATGTACTCCACGGTCGCGCATATTTTAGTTTTTTTGTCAGATCGGGGTTAGCTCCTCATATTGACAATAGAAATTAGAGTTGCTTAGGGTCTGCGACAAACGATAGGTGGGAAGACAAGCTCAGGTACTCTGAATATACGAAAAATAATTTTCCCTTCTTTAACCTCACAGAACCTTACCCAATCCAGGAAAAAGAAGACTTTTCTCAAACCCTATAGCTGGTTTTTATGGTTCAGTCAGAGAGCTATGGAAACATGATGGAAACAAAAAGTTGCCTTCCAAGCTGGCGTCAAATGTAGAAAACGTAGCTACAGTGATGTCATAACAGCGGCACAGTCCCCTGCAATGAAATTAAGGCGTCGTTTAATTGCGTCTTGAGCAAGAATTAAGGTCCGCTAGGTCGGGTTGACATAATAGGCCGTTATTGGATAGTGTCGGCTCAGAAAAGCACCAAACCCGGTCGGTTTGCCGCTCCGGTCGTTGCTGGGGGCCCTCGAAGGCGGGCACGAGGGGGCCGCTCGCGGCAATTTCTGACTTTCTCACGGCTATGCCTGAA
>Ga0114947_10000043_pt1 | contig 30707 bp, 29 predicted proteins | sample CR02metaG_FD_99656 | JGI IMG/M metagenome (GOLD analysis project Ga0114947, IMG submission 99656) | Deep subsurface microbial communities from Mariana Trench to uncover new lineages of life (NeLLi) - CR02 metaG | ecosystem: Environmental > Aquatic > Marine > Ocean trench > Sediment ...
AGGATTTGGGGGCGTAGGGCCACACGGCGCGCGCTGCCCAGGGGCGAGGTGACGGCGCTGCTGTCGCTCAACTATTTCTCCGTCAGCTACCTCGCCTATCTCTCCTTCTTCGTCTACGGCTTCTCCATCTCGCCCTTCAATCACTATCTGGTGTGGCCGCGGCTCCTGGGCTGTGTGCTCGTCCTGGTTGTCCTGTTCGAGATCGCGCGCGATCGGTCGAATCGCATCAGCGTATCCGCGGCCGGAATCGCCGCCGTGCTGCTCATCGCCGGCCTGGCTCTCCTCGCGAGCGGCGTCTCGGTGGGAGCGCCGGCGAGAGTCGGCCCGCAGCTGCTCGCGCTGGTGGCCACGGTGCTCATCTCACAGAGTCTGATTCACCAGATCGTCGTCGTCCGGCGCGCCGGCCGCACGGGAGCGGTCGCCTGGCCACTCCACTTCCTGACCCTGATGAAGGACCTGTCCACGGTTCTCTTTGGGTTCAGCATGGGCCTTGAGACAGGCTGGCCGCTCATCGTCATGGGTGGAGCCAGCTCCGTGCTCAAGCTCGTGCTCCTCTGGCAGCTCTATCGCGCCGGGCTTGTGGAGCGTTTCGCGCCTGAATAGCCGAGCGCCGGACTCCCTCCCCACTTATCTGCGTGGTAGCCTGCCAGCCTGGCCATACAGCAGGAGGATCCCCCATGGCACAGAACCCCCCGGAAGGTATGCAGCGCGTGATCCCCTATCTCTTGTACGCGGATGCGCCCGCGGCACTCGAGTTCCTGGGCAAGGCCTTCGGCTTCGAAGAGCGCTTCCGCATGCCGATGCCCGATGGCAAGCTCGGCCACGCCGAGGTGGGCTACCAGGGCAACGTCCTCATGCTCGCGACCGCCGTCGGCGAGAATGGCCACGCGAGCCCGCGGGATCTCCCCGCTCGTCACGCTCTGATCGTGTGCTACGTCGATGACGTCGACGCGCACTACGCTCGCGCTAAGGCCGCGGGCGCCAAGATCCTGGCTGAGCCCGAGGACCAGTTCTACGGCGATCGCATCTATCGAGCGGAAGATTCCGAGGGTCATCAGTGGTCCTTTCACACCCACGTGAGAGACGTTGCGCCCGAGGACATGAAGCCGCCGGGAGCCTGACGCCCGCCCAAGGCGAGGTCGCAGCCTCGCCACTCCAGCAAGCGCCCGGCACGAGTACGGGCACCGTCGAGGCGCAGGCCAGCGAGATCGAGTCGCGCTCGGATTAGACGCTCTTGCCGCTGCTTCCCGTGACCGTCTGGTGCAGGATACGGGCCGAGGTCTCCACGAGGTCGTCGCGGGTCACGCCCAGAGACTCGAGCTCGGTGTGGTAGGCCGCTAGCCGCTCCAGGATCGCGGCCAGCGCCGCGGAGGCGGCGTGGGCGTTGATCTGCGGGGAGACCAACCCGGCCTCCTGCGACTCGCGAATGCATCGAGCCAGCTCGTCCAGGATGGGGGTCATGGCCTGCCGGCGTACCTGCAGGAAGCGCGGTTCGCCCTCGTCCGCGGCCAGGTTGCGAAGCCGCAGTACGGCGTGGTACGCGTCCCAGTGGCGGATGAACGCATCCACGAGGGTGCGCGCGATCTCGAGTCCGCCCCCGCTATTCCAGGCTCCCGCCAGCTTCTCAGCCAGGGCCGGCATCTCCTGGGCTGCCTCTTCGGCGAGCGCCAGCGTGGCCTCCTCGACGTCCTTGAAATACTGGTAGAAGGTGGCCGGCGAGGTGTCGACCTTGCGCGCGATCTCCACCACGCGGATCTCGCGCACGCCGCGCTTTCCCAACAGCTCGGCGGTCGCATCCAGCAGGCGCCGGCGGGTCTCGAGCGCACGCCGACCCAGGGGCCGTCCTTTCTGATCCACCTTCTGTGTTTCCACCCGCTCCACTAATGCTCCGTCGAACGCCTCAGACCCGCATGATCTGACCGCCGTCCACGGCCAGGATCTGTGCCGTGATCCAGCTCGCCTCGTCGGAGAGCAGGAAGAGCGCGGCTCCGACCATGTCCCCGGTCTCGCCCATGCGGGCCAGGGGCATGGTCGCGAGAATCCCCTTGAGGATGGACTCGGGCACGACGCTACGGGTCGCCTCCGTGTCGGTCGGGCCCGGCGCGATTGCGTTGACCCGGATGTTCCTGGGGCCGAGCTCGCGCGCCAGGCTCTGCGTGATGCCGTGCATCGCGAGCTTCGCGATCCCGTAGTAGCCCGCACCCATCCAGGCTGCGGCCGACGACTGGTTGACGATCGCGCCTCCGCCCCGCTCGACCATGGACTCGTAGACGGCGCGTGTCACCAGCAGGCAGCCGTTCATGTTCACCGCCATGAAGCGGTTGTAGTAATCGAGCGGCACGGTCAGGAGCGAGTGCATCTCCATGTTTCCGTAGATAGCCGCGTTGTTAATCAGGTAGTCCACGCCGCCGAAAGCTTCCTTGATGGTACGCGCCATGGCGCGCGTGGACTCCTCCGAGGACACGTCCGTGCGCACAAAGAGGCCCTCACCCCCCGTGGCACTGATCTCCTTCGCGACCCGCTCTCCCTGCTCGCCATCGATCTCCGCGATCACCACACGAGCGCCTTCCTTTGCGAGCGCCTTCGCGTAGGCCTCGCCGATGCCCTGTCCCGCGCCGGTCACGACGGCCACTTTGTTCTCGAAGCGCATTTTGATCCTCCTTGCGAGTCTCTTTGGGATCAGAGCCCGTAGACGCGCGCGCAGTTGCCACCAATCATCTGCCGGGCTTCCTCGATGGGTACATCCTTGAAGTGGGTGTCGAGCACCTTCTGCGAGTTCGGCCAGGTCGAGTCGGGATGCGGGTAGTCGGTGGCCCACATCATGTTGTCGATCCCGACAACGTGCCTTTGCCCAACGCCGAAGGTGTCCTCCTCGAATGTGGCCATCATGTTGCGGTGCCAGTAGTAGCTCGGGAGCTCTTTTGGCATGCCATCGTAGTGATCCCAGCCGTGGCTGCGCTTCATGGTGTCGAGCCGCTCCAGGTAGTACGGGATCCAGCCCAGGCCCGCCTCGACCAGTACTACCCGGAGCTCGGGGAAGCGCTCGAAGATGCCCCCGATGATCCAGTTGGCGATCACCTCTGACATGAAGATCGGAGGCAGCGACTGGAAAATGCCGCGCGCGGCTGTGGTGTCGTACTGGAAGATCCTCCACAACGCCGCGTTTGCACCCACGTGCTGGCTAATCGGGATCCCCGTCTCCTGGATCGCGCTCCAGAGTGGGTCGTAGGCCCGGTCGAAGTAGGGCGGCAGGTCGATGTCCGTCGGATACAGTGGCAGCATGAAGGCGCGCGCGCCGGACTTGGCCAGGCGCTGGACCTCGCTCACCGCTTCTTTGATAGCGGCGATGGGGATGATGTAGACCGTGAGCAGGCGTTTGGGGTCGTGCGACGCGAAGTCGAGTGCGGCGTCGTTGAAGGCCCGGAAAGCGGCCAGGCGTCCACCGTCTCCCATGGAGTAGTAGCCCACGCCCACCTCGACATCGGTGTAGAGCACCTCGGCCTCGACGCCGTCGATGTCCATGTCCTTGATGCGTTCCACGGGGTCGTGCTCACCCGGCCGGCCGGCGGCCTGCCAGGGCTGCTTCTTCCACATCTCGGTGTTGTCTTCCTTGGACTCGGCCTGCTGCTGCTGCGCGGCGGGCTTGCGCTTGGCCTTCTTGGCCATGCGGGCCATGTACTCGAGCCGCGCCTGCTTGTAGTCGTCGTGGTACTTCTGAGGCAGGTGGCCCACGACGGCCTCGTCCGAAATGCGGACGTGTGAGTCCGCCGAGAGAATTCTTTCCTTGGCCATGTGGCTCTCCTTCGGGCGTCCAGAACCGCGCTCAGTGGCGCGCGTCGGCGCCGCCCACAGGATCTGACGGTCTGTCAGATCGCACTATACCAGATCTCCCGATTCGTATAGAGCGTTCTCCTCAGGCCCGCGGGAGCCCGAGCACACGCTCTGCGATGATGTTGCGCTGGATCTGCGAGGTGCCCGCGTAGATTGTGGCCGCGCGCGACCAGAGCAGCTCGTAGGCCCACTGGCCGTCTTCCGGCGCGCGTGCAGCGCCCTCTTCGAGCAACCCAAAGGGACCCAGGAGTTCGCTCGCGGTGACGGCCATGCGCTGCTCGAGCTCGCTGCCAAAGAGCTTCGTGATCGAGCCCTCGGGACCGGGAGCGGTACCATGCTGGACCCGCGACACGTTGCGGTACACCGTGTAGCGCAGGATCGCGGCGTCGATAGCCAGCCGGGCCAGCCGCTGGCGCACGAGCGGGTCCTTCGATGCGGGTCGTCCGTTGCGCAGCCGGCTTTGGGCGAGGCTCGCGATCTTGTCTTGCATCGACGCCATGCGCACGTGGCCCGCGGTGGCGCTGCGCTCGTGCATGAGCGTCGTAATGATCACGTCCCAGCCCTTGCCGAGCTCACCCACGACGTTCTCGCGCGGCACGCGCACCTGATCGAAGAAGACCTCGGTGAACCAGGCCTCCCCCGTCATCTCCCGCAGCGGGCGCACCGTGATACCCGGGGTCTGCATGTCCACGAGCAGGAAGCTGAGACCCTGGTGACGCTCGGAGTTGGGATCGGTGCGCACGATCAGGATGCACCAGTCGGCCTCGCTGGCGAAGCTGGTCCAGATCTTCTGTCCCGTCACGACGATCTCGTCGCTCTGGACCTCGCCCCGGGTTCGAAGCGCCGCCAGGTCCGAGCCCGCACCGGGCTCGGAAAAGCCCTGGCACCAGATCTCCTCGCCCGAGAGGATCTTGTCGAGGTAGCGCTGCTGTTGCGCCGGCGTTCCCTGCGCGATCAGAGTGGGACCGACCAGGCTCGTGCCGACCGAGACGTTGACCGTATCGGGGGCCTGCGCGCGCGCGTACTCCTCGCCGAAGATGAGCTGGTCGACGATGCCCGCGCCGCGGCCACCGTACTCCTTGGGCCAGGTCAGCCCCGCCCAGCCCCCCGCGTAGAGCTTGGCCTGCCAGCTGCGCGCGAACGTGATCTTCTCGGCAAGCGTCTCCGGCAGCTCGAAGGCCGGAGTTCCCCAACCCTCGGGCAGGTTGGCCTCGAGCCAGGACCGCACCTCTTTGCGGAATTGGACCTCTTTGGGCGTGGGGTTCAAATCCATAGGAGGGGCCTTTCCTGCGACCGTAGAGGTCGAAAGGGCAAAATCTGACGCTCCATCAGATTTCACCACAGCTCGGTGGAAAGCTCAAGGCTGGCCGGGGTGCGGGGGAAGTTTTCGACGAGGCTGAAGTCTTCGGGGACTTTGTAGCCTCGCCCCTGTTCATGTAGCCGAGCTACGAGCCGGACCGCCTGGTCGCGGTACTGCTCAAGCCTTCCAGCTGATAGCCTGGACCTCGCTGTACTCGTGCAGCCCCCACATGCCACCCTCGCGGCCGATGCCGGACTCCTTGAAGCCTCCGAACGGCGAGTACAGGAGGTTGTTGGCGTTATTGATGGTGACGCCACCCGTGCGCAGACGCTTCGCGATGGCCAGGGCTCTGGTGGTGTCGTTGCTCAGGATTCCGCCGGAGAGTCCGTAGCTCGAGTCGTTCGCGATGCGGACCGCGTCGTCCTCGTCTTCGAAGGGGATCACGGAGACCACGGGGCCGAAGATCTCCTCCTGCGCGATCTTCATGTCGTTCTTCACGTTCGCGAAGATCGTGGGCTCGAGGAAGTATCCCTTCGACAGCTCTGCGGGGCGGCCTCCGCCGCAGACCAGATCGGCACCTTGTTCCCGGCCTGACTCGATATAGCGCTCGATCGACTCCCGGCGTTCCCCGCGAATCACGGGGCCGAGGATGGTCTTCGGGTCCGCGGGATCGCCGATCTTCACGAAGCTCTTGACGAAGCCGCTCATGTTCTCGACCAGCTCGTCGTGCCGCTCGCGACTCACCAGCACACGGGTGTGCATGGCGCAGCCCTGGCCCGCATGGAAGTAAGCAGGTGAGGCCGCGCCCGGCGCGCCCGCGCGCAGGTCGTAATCGTCCAGGATGATCGCGGCCGACTTGCCGCCCAGCTCGAGGTGCACGCGCTTGAGTGTGCGGGACGCCGCCTCCATCACCCGTTTTCCGGTGCTCACCGAGCCCGTGAAGCTGATCTTATCCACATAGGGACTCTCGGTGAGCTCGATGCCGAGCTCGGCGCTCTCGCCGCAGACCACGTTGTAGACGCCGGCGGGCAGGTCGCTCTCCTCGACCACTTCGGCGAGTAAGAGATCGATCAGCGGTCCCAAGGGCGAAGGCTTGAACACCATGCTACAGCCCGTGGCCAGCGCCGGGCCGAGCTTCTGCACGCTGACGAAGAGCGGGAAGTTCCAGGTCGGGATCATCCCGCACACACCTACGGGCTGGTGGTAGGCCATGCTGCTCACGACCATGGGACCCATCGGGCCCTGCACGCTCTGTACCGGCAGCAGCTGCTCGAACTCGAAGCGTAGCGCCAACTCGGCGTAGGTGCGCAGCAGCGTGATGGGGACCTCGAGCTGGACCTGATGGGTGAGATACTCCACGCCGTGCGCGGCGATGAGCACCTCTCGAAACTTCTCCTTGCGCCGCTCGATCCCGTCGGCGATTTGGTTCAGGACCCGGGCGCGCTCCTGGGGCGTGGACTTGGGCCATGGTCCCTCGTCGAAAGCTTTGCGCGCGGCACCAATGGCCCGCTGCATGTCCTCGCGCGTGGCATCGGGGACGATCCCCACGCTCTCCTCGGTGGCCGGGTTGGGCAGCGCGTAGGTTGCGCCGGAGCTCGCGTCCGTCCACTTGCCATCGATGTACATGCGATACGAGTGGGCTGGGGCTGCCATGTGTTCGCCTCCTTGCCGGACTTGTGCCGAGCGTCTGATAGTATTTCGGATACTACTCGAAGCGGGCTCATGGCGTACACCGTCAAGATCGACAAGCAGAGCTGTCTGAGCTCGGGCCGCTGCGTTACGGTCGCAGCCGAAGCTTTCGGCTTTGACGGCGATGAGCTGGCCGAGACCCTACCCGGTGTGGCCTCGGTTCCGGACGAGCGCCTGCTCGAGATCGCGAAGAGCTGTCCGTCCTACGCAATCCTGCTGTTCGACGAGCAAGGCCGCGAGCTCGATCTGACGAGCTAGTTCGGCTAGAGCCGCATCCGCTCGCGCATGCGGACGATGGCTTCCTCGACCTGATCGCGTTGAGCGAAGGCCGAGAGGCGCAGGTAGCCTTCCCCCTGGGCGCCGAAGCCGGCTCCCGGCGTGCCCACGACGTGCGCCTGCTCGAGCAGGCGATCGAAGAAGTCCCAGGATCCTACACCGTCTGGGGTCGTCGCCCAGACGTAGGGGGCGTTGACGCCGCCGAAGACGCGGAGGCCGAGCGAGCTCAGTCCCTCACGGATGATCTTGGCGTTCGCCAGGTAGTAATCGATGCTGGCCTGTACCTCGGCCCGACCTTGCTCGCTGTAGATGGACGCCGCGCCGGCCTGCACCGGATAGGAGGCGCCGTTGAACTTGGTGCTGTGGCGGCGGCTCCAGAGCGAGTGGATCGAGACGGCGTTGCCCTGGGCATCGACGCCCTCGAGCTCCTTGGGCACCACGAGATAAGCGCAACGAAGGCCCGTGAAGCCGGCCTTCTTGGAGAAGCTCCTGAACTCGATCGCAACCTCGCGCGCGCCCGGAATCTCAAAAATGGAATGGGGCAGATCCTCCTGCGTAATGTAGGCCTCGTAGGCGGCGTCGAAGAGGATGATCGCGCCGCAGTTGCGCGCATACGCGACCCAGGCCGCGAGCATGTCGTGGGTCGCAACGCTGCCCGTCGGGTTGTTGGGGGAGCACAGGTAGACGAGGTCGACGGCCTCGCCGGGTGGCTGGGGCAGGAACCCGTTGGCCTCGGTGCAGGGCAGGTAGAGGATCCCCTGGTAGCGGCCATCGTCATTGCGAGGGCCGCTGCGGCCGGCCATCACGTTGCTGTCTACGTAGACTGGATAGACGGGATCGGGCACGGCCACGCGGGCCTGCACGGCGAAGATCTCCTGGATGTTGGCGCTGTCGCACTTGGAGCCGTCGGAGACGAAGATCTCGTCAGGCGAGATCTCGACGCCGCACGCGCGAAACTCGTGCTCCGCGATGGCTTCGCGCAGGAAGGCGTAGCCTTGCTCGGGGCCGTAGCCGCGGAACCCCTCTGCGGTTCCGAGCTCGTCCACGGCTCGATGCATGGCGTCGCGCACGCTCTGCCCGAGCGGCAGGACCACGTCCCCGATCCCCATCCGGATGATCTTGGCGTCACTGTGCTGCTCTTCGAAGAGACGCACACGCTGCGAGATCTCGGGGAAGAGATAACCCGCGCCAAGCTTCAGATAGTGGTCGTTGATCCGTGCCATGAGCCCAGCAGCATACAATTCGATCAGAGGGTGCGCAGGATCAGGTCTGCCAGGTCGGCCACACTCCCGACCGCATCGGTCATGCGGATGCGCACGCCGGGATGCCTTTCCGAGCTCCGCTGGATCAGGGCGGGGATGTCCTGGGTCAGGTGGTGCCCGGGAACCAGAAACAGGGGATGCACCTGAATCTCGCTCGCGCCGTCCTTCACGCAGCTGTCGATGGCCGTGTCGATGGACGGCTCCGCGAGCTCCATGTGCGCGACGTAGACGCCGAGCTCGGGGGCACGCTGCCGCACCTGCTCGGCGATCCAGAGCAGGTGCGCGTGGGCCTCGGGTCGACGGCTCCCGTGGTCGACAATGATCAGCGCTCGGGCCATGGGCTAGGAGTCGCTTCCCCAGTAGTCGGCGCTGATGATCAGATCGTTATGCACGCGAAGCGCGCACGCGAGCCTGAGCTCGGGGGGGACGCGGTTCCTGCGCTTCGTGTCCCGTTCGACCGGGGATTCCCGCGTGACCCGGCCTTCCAGCACACGCACGCCGCACTTGGCGCAGACCAGCTCATCGCCACAGGCGCTGGCGATGGGAAGGCCTGCGGAGCGGATGGCGTCGATGAGCAGCGTTCCTTTGGGTACGTCGAGAACCTTGCCACTCGGTTTGAAGCGTAGGGTGGACATTTGGCTGCAGGGTACTGCATCGCTGGGCTTGGTTGAAGAGCGGCAGCCTCAGCGTCTAAGATGGCGATGCATGTCGACCGCCGGCATCCTCATCATTGGTAACGAGATCCTCTCCGGGAAGGTGCAGGACGAGAACCTGCCCTACCTGTTGCCGCAGTTGCGTCAGCTCGGGGTCTCCGTCGAGCGCGTGCAGGTCCTGCCGGATGTGGTGGAGCTGATCGCGAGCGAGGTACGGACTTTCTCTAAGGCCTTCACCTACGTGATCACGACCGGGGGTGTGGGTCCGACACATGATGATGTAACGATGGAGGGTGTGGCCCGTGGTACGGACTCCGCACTGGCTCCGCATCCGCGCATGGAGGAGCTGCTGCGCAAGGCGCTGAAGGACAAGCCGCCCAACGCCAGCCAGCTCAAGATGTGCATGTTGCCGGAGGGGGCGCTACTGATCGAGACTGCGGATCTGTGGTTCCCCCTGGTCCGCCTGGGGAACGTCTACGTCTTCCCCGGCATACCACGTCTCCTGCAGAAGAAGTTCGAGGGCGCGCGCGACCACTTCAAGGGAGAACCCTTCTTCCTGCGTCAGGTCTTCGTGTCCTGCATGGAGAGCGATGTCGCGCAGGCGCTGAACGAGGTGCTGGAGGAATTCCCGGACCTGATGCTCGGTAGCTATCCCCGGCTCGATCAACAGGGCTATCACACGTTGTTGACGCTGGAGTCGCGCGATCAGGCCTACGTGAACCAGGCGCTCGACGCGCTGCTCGCTCGGATTCCGCAGTCGGAGCTGCTGCGCGTCGAGTAGTACTGGCGCGTTATCGGCGAGCGCAGCTCGCCTGCGCGCACTACGCTCGGCTTCGCCTCGCTGCGTCGCTTCGCGCACTGCTACGCAGTCCTTCGGGCCTTGCCTTAGGCGATTCGGGCCAGCTTCTCGCGCGCCAGGAAAATGGCTAGACGCCGGCCGCCGATGGTGTGGTTTGCGATCGTGACCTCGACCTCCACGGAGTCGCCCCGAGGCCGCTGCAAGACCATATCCATCGGCCCGCAAGCCTCCCCGGCGTCCAGCCGGGCCTCGAGATCGCGGTACCGGTTACGGGAGACCGGGCTCACGAACTCAGAGAGCTCGTGCTCCAGCAGCTGTGTGGCCTCCACGCCGAAGAGCGCCTCCGCGGCCGGGTTCATGTCGTAGAGGCGGCCGGTATCGAGGCAGACGGCGAGATAGGCGTCGCTGACACGATCGATCGCTGAACGAACACGCCTGCCCGCGTTGAGTGTGCGGCGATGCCCCCGGCGTGGCTTCGGGCCCCGCTCCGAGGGCTGCATGATGTGGCGGATCCCGGCGCAGAAACGCGCTTCGAGCCAGCGCAGCGCGCTTTTCAGCTCTTCGCTCTCGGTCTTCTCACGGGCCACCTCCACCGCGGTGGCGATGGCTCGCTCGAGCCCCGCTGAGGGGTTCCCGCCCAGGCCGTCCAGCGAGGGCCGGGCGCTCGCCAGGTCGGCGCTGGCCAGCCGGCAGTAGCTCCTGAAACGGCGCACGATTTCGGCGCGTGGATAGGGGGGCGGTTCAGCCCGCCCCAGGCGCCGATGAACCTCCGCCTCGATCACGTGGCGATATCGGTCCATGTGCAGCGCGGCGATCCGCAGGACCGCGCTGTCGCTCTCCCCCATGCTGATCCGAATAACGAACTCTCGCCGTCTGGACCAGGGATTGGCCCATCAGTACGCTGCTGCGATATGAGCTGGCTCGCCTATCTCCACCCCGCCCTGATGCTGGGGGTGCTGGTGCTGGGCCTGGTCGTGCTGCGCGAGGGCCTGCGCATGCGGCGTGCGCGCTTCCTGCGGCAGCCGTTTGATTCGCGCCTGCACCGCCGGCTGGCCCGGATCTTCGTTGGCCTGGTCGTGCTCGGCTTCGGCGCGGGTCTGGCGTCGATGGGCTGGCTGCGTGGAGAGGCGGTCTTCGAGTCCGTGCACGCGGTGCTGGTGAGCGGCGTGCTCACGAGCCTGCTGCTGGCGGCGAGCCTCGGGCATTGGCTCGAGCGGGGCACGGCCCCGGGCTGGATCCGCCCGGCTCACCTGCTGCTCGGCGCGGGGGGCTTGCTGCTGGCGCTGACCGCAGCCATCGCCGGCTTTGCCATACTTCCGTGACTAGCGGGTGACTAGCGGGTGACTAGCGGGTTATCGGCGAGCAGAGCTCGCCTGCCCGCGGGCGCCGGACTTCGTCGGCGCCCTAGCTAGCGGGGTATCGGCGGCAAAGCCGCCTGCCCGCACTCCGCTCGGTCGCTTCGCGCACTGCTACGCAGGCCTCGCTGCGCGCCCTGGCGAGCTTGCGCTAGCGGGCGGGCTAGCGGTTGATGTTGAGGACGCGGTTGGCGAGGGCGCGGAACTCGGGATGGCGCAGGAGCTGGAGCGTGTCGTGTGACGCCAGGGCCCGCCGGATCTCCGGGTCGCGGGCCAGCTTCACGAACGCGGGATCGTTCTTCAGCTGCCGGATGCGAGGCCCGAGCTCCTCCAGCACCTCCCGCGCCGAGTGCCGGAACGCGCGTGGATCGCTCTTGGCCGCGTCGCTCACGACACCGAGCTCGGCTAGGTCCGTTCGCAGGCTCTCGTCGTAGGCGATGCTCAAGAAGCTGGTCCGGTTGACGGCCCTGTCCGCCCCGTTGTGCTCGACATAGAACCAGAAGTGCCGGTCTCTCTGGAGCGAACGGATGCGCGGATGTTCGAGCAGCTTCTGGAAGCGCTCGGCCGTGTCGGCGGGGCGGGCCAGGAACTGGGTCGCCATGCGCGTGCCGGGGCCGGACCCACCCAGGGCCGCGGGGACTGCCCTCTCCACCACTGCTTGGCTTGTGGCCACGAGCCTGGAGGAGTTGGTCTGGGGCATGTGCTGCAGCCACTCGACCGCACCCGAGACCCGCAGCGCATCCAGAAAAGAGACCAGCACGCCCAGCAGCAGCAGGATCACGGCGCCGTGGGCGATGCCCACGAGCCCTCCGCCGACGCGATCGAGGCCGCCGCCGCGGGGCCAGCGGGCGAGCCGGTCCCCCAGACGCCGCTTGATCAGCCAGACCCCCGCTCCCGCCCCGATCAAGCCCAGCACGAAGCAGATCACCCCCGCCAGGGCCAGGCCCAACAGTCGGGGCAGGTCGAACCAGCGCGCCATGAGCGGGCCGGCCAGCGAGGCCCCCACGAAGGCCGTCCCGTAGGCCAGCAGCGGCCAGGCGATGCGCATGGCGCTCGCCAGCGCCCCCCGTCGCGCCCCCATGAACACGTAGAGTCCCAGTAGCGTCAGCCCGATCCCGTCGATCATGTCGCTTCGCGAATCGGCAAGCGCGTTAGGGGGCTAAAGCGCGGCCTGCTGCTCCAGCAGCTTGCGCGCGCCGCACTTCGTCGCCGCCCGGGTAGCGGGTTAGCGGCGAGCGGAGCGGGCTTGCGGGCTAGCGGGTGTCTTTGAGGGCGCGCTTGACGAGGGCGCGGAACTCGGGATGGCGCAGGAGCTGGAGCGTGTCGCGTGACGCCATGGCCTGCCGGATCTCCGGGTCCCGGGCCAGCTTCTCGAACGCGGGATCGTTCTTCAGCTGCCGGATGCGAGGCCCAAGCTCCTTCAGTGCCTCCTTCGCCGAGTGCCGGAACACGCGTGGATCGCTCTTGGCCGCCTCGCTCACGACGCCGAGCTCGGCCAGGTCCGTTCGCAGGCTCTCGTCGTGAGCGATGCTTAAGAAGCTGGTCTGGTTGACGGCTTTGTCCAGCGCGTTGTGCTCGACATAGACCCAGAAGAGCCGGTCCTGCTGGAGCGAGTCGACGCGTGGATGGCGGAGCACCTTCTGGATGCGCTCGACCGTAGCGGCCGGATGGGCCACGAACTCGGTCGCCAGACGCGTGCTGGGGCCTGACTCACCCAGGCCTGCCGGGATGCTCTTTTCTATGGCCGTCTGGCTCATGGCGACGAGCCTGGAGGTGTCGGTCTCGGGCATGCTGTGCAGCCAGTCGGCCGCGCCCGAGATCCGCAGCGCATCCAGAAACGAGACCAACACGCCCAGCAGCAACAGGATCACCGCGCCGTGGGCGACTCCCATCAGCCCTCCGCCGATCCGATCGAGACCGCCGCGGGGCCAGCTGCCCCGCCGGTCCCCCAGACGCCGCTGGATGATCCAGACCGCGATTGCCGCCCCGATCAGGCCCAGCACGAAGCAGATCGCCCCGGCCAGGGCGAGGCCCAGCAGCCTCGGCAGCTCGAACCAGCGGCTGATGAGTGGGCCGGCCAGAGAGGCCCCGAAGAAGGCCGCCCCGTAGGCGAGCAGCGGGCAGGCGGTGCGCATGGCGCTCGCCAGCGCCCCCCGTCGCGCCCCCATGAGCACGTAGAGTCCCAGTATTGCCAGCCCGATCCCGTCGATCATGTCGCTTCGCGAATCGGCACCCCAGTCATGGCGCTAAAGCTACCAGGCCCAGGGCGCCGACGAAGTCCGGCGCCCGCGGGCAGGCGAGCACTGCTCGCCGATGACCCGCTAGCTAACAGCCCTTTGGCGCAGCAGGTGGTCGCACAGCACCAGGGCCACCATCGCCTCCACCATCGGGACCGCGCGCGGCAGCACACAGGGATCGTGCCGGCCCGAGGCCGCGAGGCGCGTGGACTCGCCCTCGGTGGTGACGGTCTCCTGCTCCAGGCGGATGGTCGCCGTGGGTTTGAAGGCCGCGCGCACGACGATCGCTTCCCCGTTGGAGATGCCGCCCTGCACGCCGCCCGAGCGATTCGAGCGTGTGCGCACGCGGCCCTCCTCGACGAAGAAGGGATCGTTGTGCTCGATGCCCGTGAGGCGCGTTCCGGCGAAGCCCGAGCCGATCTCGAAGCCCTTGCACGCCGGCAGCGACAACAACCCCTTGGCTAGCTCCGCCTCCAGCTTGTCGAAGACGGGCTCGCCCAGTCCGGGCGGAACCCCCTGCGCCACGCAGGTGACGACGCCGCCCAACGAGTCCCCCCGCTTCCGTGCCTCGTCGATGCGTTGCACCATCTCCTCGGACGCCTCCGCATCGGGACAGCGCGTGAGCTGGGCCTCGACCTGCTCACGCGTGACGTCGAGCGGATCGACCTTGGCTTCGATGCTGTGGATGCGGCTCACGAACGCCACCAGCCGCTCGAGCCCGGCCTGGTGCTCCAGCACCTTGCGCGCAACCGCGCCCGCCGCCACGCGGCCGACGGTCTCGCGCGCGCTCGCACGTCCCCCACCCTGCCAGTCGCGAATTCCGTACTTGGCCTCGTAGGTGTAGTCGGCGTGTGACGGGCGATAGACGTTCTTTAGATGCTCGTACGCCTCGGGGCGCGCGTCCTGCGTGCGCACCAGGATCAGGATGGGCGTGCCCAGGGTCTGGCCCTCGAACACGCCCGAGAGGATCTCGGGGGTATCGTCCTCCTGGCGGGGGCTGGTCAGGCGGCTCTGTCCCGGGCGCCGCCGTCGCAGCTCGGTCTGGATGTCGGCCTCGCTCAGAGGGATCCGGGGCGGGCAGCCGTCGATCACGACGCCGACACCTCCCCCGTGCGACTCTCCCCAGGTATGAATGCGGAAAAGATGTCCGAAGCTCGAACCCACGCTCGGCATCATAGGCTGCCGCGTTTGCGGCGGCGACCGCCGCGCGAACGCAGCAGCACGTAGGTGGCCCCGGTGCCCCCGTCCTCGGGTCGGGCGCTGCTGTAGGCCAGCACCAGCAGGCGCGCTGGACCCCGGGCCAGCCAACGCGGCAGGTTGGCCTTGAGCACCGGAACCCTGTTGGGAGAGTTGCGCCCCTTCCCGTGGACGACCCGCACGCAGCGTAGCCCGCGTGCGTGGCAATCCCCGATGAAGCGCTCCAGCAGGGGCCGGGCGGTGGCGGCGTCGAGCCCATGCAGATCCAGATCCGCCTGCAGCGCGAACTCGCCGCGCCTGAGCTGGCGGACGATGCGCGGATCGAAGCCCTGTACCGCCCCTTCCATGAACTCGTCGGAGTCCTGCAGCTCGAAGGGCGCTTCACCCGACACCAACCGGTCGAGTTCGCGCAGGACCTCGCGCTCGCGCTCTGAGATCGGGATCGGCTTCCGGAAGGTCACCTGCGGCAGATGGCGATCGCGCTCGATCGGCCGCACATCGGCCATCTCCTCCTCGAAGAGGGCCCGCTCATCAGCCTCGGGCTGAGGGGGCCGCTTGGCCATCGTTCGGTCTCCTGAGCTGCGCTTCATGCCAAAGGCGGGTACGAAGTCACCCGCCGTGCCGGCAGGCCGGCTCCGCCGGCCGCTACCCGGCTAGTACGACGGGTAGGATGACGGCTAGTATTTCGCCAGTCTAAGAGTTTTCTTCATCAAGGCCGAAAGCGGCAGCCCTTGGAGCTCGCTTGGCGAACACCAACGCGCGTCGCTTCCGGGGCGCAGGCGTCCCGACGGCCGCGAGAGCCGAACCACGCGCAGCGTGAGCGCGCGGTGGCTGAAGATGTGCCGCACCCGGCCGAGCTCTCCCTGCGCCCGTGCGCGTAGCCCCGTGCGCTCGTGCAGGGACGCCAGCAGCGCCTCCGGGCGATCCCCCGCCACCGATGGAAGCTCCCACAGGCCCCCCAGCAGACCTTTCGAGGGTCGTCGTAACAGGAGCAGCGCGCGCTGACGTCCGTTCCCGCGCTCCAGCAGCCCCGAGATCGCCTCCACCTCGCGGGGCTTGGGCTTGGGGCGGGGCGCGGGATAGTCCTCGGGCCGGCCCGTGGCGTACGCCGCGCAACACCCGCTGAGCGGGCAGCGCGGACAGGCGGGCGAGCGCGGCACACAGAGCAGGGCGCCGAGCTCCATCAGGGCCTGGTTGAACTGGTCGGGGGCAGCCCTGGGCACGAGTTCCTCGGCGATCCGCCAGAGGTGCGCGGGTGCGAGCTCGGGCGCGGCCAGCAGCCGGGACAGGACGCGCGCCACGTTGCCGTCGACCACCGCCGCGCGCTCGCCGAACGCGATGCTGCGTATCGCGCCGACCGTGTACGGGCCGACACCCGGGAGGGCGGCCAGCTGCTCGGCAGCGCGCGGCAACTCCCCCGCGTGGTCCCGCACGATGCACTCGGCCGCGCGCTTCAGGTTGCGCGCGCGGGCGTAATAGCCGAGACCCGACCATGCGCGCAGCACGTCCTGCTCGTCGGCCAGCGCCAGCGCCTGCACGTCCGGGAAGCGCTCGAGGAAGCGTTCGTAGTAGGGGATGACGGAATCGACGCGAGTCTGCTGGAGCATCGTCTCCGAGAGCCAGATCCGATAGGGATCGCGTGTGCGCCGCCAGGGCAGATCCCGTTGGGCGCTGCGGTACCAGGCCAGCAGCTGCCGCCGGATCAGGTCCCGCCTGGCTCGGGGGAAAGACGTAGGCATTTCGGATCTCAACCGCCCTCGATCAGCAGGAGTGAGAGCTTGGGCTCGATATGCTCCTTGATCCAGCGCGGGTCGAACCACTCCAGCGGGTCCACGAACACGCCGTGGATGAGCATCGCGAAGTGGAGGTGATCCCCGCCCGCGAGGCCAGTGGTTCCCGTCTTGCCGAGCGGGTCGCCCCGGCTCACGGCTTCGCGGTGCGTGATCGAGATCTCGGAGAGGTGACCGTACAAGCTGAAGAGCCCCAGCCCGTGATCCAGAATGACGGTGTTGCCATAGATCCCCAGCGGCTCCGCAAAGATCACCACGCCATCGTTCGCCGCCAGGACCGGCGCGTGAGCGGTCGAGGCCAGGTCATACCCCATGTGCAGCTGCGTATCGACCGTGCGTCCGGCATACAGGTAGGTGCGGTGTTCGGCAAAGCGGGCTCCCACCTTCGAGTTGGGCAGCTGCAGAAACGCGCCGCTCCAGAGTTGGTCTTCACTCGACGTGCGGCAGATATCGCGGATCTTCCTCGCGTTCTCCGAGCGCATCTCGTTATTGATCTTGAGGTAGGCGCTGAGCAGGTCGCCGTCCGGGCTTCCCAGGAGCTCGGTGACTTTGAGCTGCATGAACGGGTCCGAGAGCTCGATGCGGTCCCTGGGAAAGCTGCGCTCGATGACCTCGATCGGGACGCGCACCTCCGAGCGGTTGTGGGCGCGGTCCGTCGCCACTACCACCGGGCCCTGGCCGGGCTGCGCGTGTGGCGGGAACACATAGAAGGCCAGGCTGCGCTCGGGATCGGCCGGGTGCGGAAAGCCTGGAAAGAAATAATCACCGAGCTCGATGCCGTGCCGGACGTTCTCTTCGTCCACTCGGTAGACGACAGCTTCCGCGCCGCCACGGCGCACATAGGTGAGGCCCGTCTCCAGCGAGATCGGTGGCGCCTTGGTGTCGATGAACATCGGAATCCCCACCTCTGACCGGTTCCCGAACCACGAGTAATCGCGAGCCTCGATCACCAGCCGGGCGCTTCCGTCCGGCAGCTCGATTTCCTCCGGGTTCAGGTTGATCTGAATGTGGCGCTGAATGTTGACGTCGGCGCCGGTGAACATGTTCCCGGGGTAGGTCTCGTTAAGAAGCTCCAGCACAAGATCTCCCTTGCGCAGGTAGACCCGAACCGTCTCGATCCCTGTGCCTTCGTCGAAGACGTAGAACTCATGGCTGCCCTTGGTGCCCAGGTAGATCGGCGTCGTCCGTGTCTCGATCACGGGCGGAGAGCGCTCGAAGCGAGTGAAGAGGTACCCGGTCAGGGACCCCGCCATGATGATTATGAGAACCCAAATCAGGCGCATCGCTCTTCTCCCCCCCCAGGAAAGGCGATGGCGGACCGCTCAGGCCTCCTCGGCCTCGCGCAGTTTCGCCAGAATAGAGTAGTCCTCGAGTGTGGTCGTATCTCCTACCGATCCCCTTCCCGCCGCGATGTCTCGCAGGAGCCGTCGCATGATCTTCCCCGAGCGGGTCTTGGGCAGGGATTCAGTGAAACGTATCTCATCCGGGCGCGCGATGGCACCGATCTCCTTTGCCACGTGCTGTCGCAGCGTTTGGCGCAGCGCGTCGCTGGGCTCGTTCCCTTGCTCGAGCGTTACGAAGCCGACGATCGCGGTTCCCTTAATCTCGTCGGGGCGGCCCACCACCGCGGCCTCCACGACTTCCGGGTGGGAAACGAGCGCGCTCTCGATCTCCATGGTCGAGAGGCGGTGGCCCGCCACGTTCATCACGTCGTCTACCCGCCCCATGATCCAGAAGTAGCCGTTCTTGTCCTTGCGGGCGCCGTCCCCCGTAAGGTAGATCCCCTTGTACTTGGACCAGTACTGCTCCTTGTAGCGCTTGCGGTCACCGTAGATGCCGCGCAGCATACCGGGCCAGGGGCGCGTGATGACGAGGTAGCCCCCCTGATTGGTGCCTACGGGCTTGCCCTGCTCGTCGAGGATATCGGCGAAGATGCCCGGGAAGGGCAGCGTTGCCGACCCCGGGGTGGTGGTGACGCAACCGGGCAGGGGCGTGATCAGGATCCCGCCCGTTTCGGTCTGCCACCAGGTATCGACGATGGGGCAGCGCTTCTTTCCGAGCGTGCGGTGGTACCAGATCCAGGCCTCGGGGTTGATGGGCTCGCCCACGGTTCCCAAAAGCCGCAGGGATGCCAGCGAGTGTTTCCTTACGTGTTTGTCGCCCCACTTCATGAAGGTGCGGATGGCCGTGGGCGCCGTGTACAGGATGGTGACGTTGTACTTGTCCACGATCTCCCAGAAGCGGTCCACGTCGGGGTGGTTGGGAGCGCCCTCGTACATGACCGAGGTCACGCCGTTCGAGAGGATCCCGTAGATCACGTAGGAGTGACCCGTGACCCAGCCGATGTCGGCGGTGCACCAGTAGGTGTCTTCCTCCTTGAGATCGAAGATGTATTTGGCGGTCACGGTCGTGTGGACGAGGTAGCCGCCGGTGGTGTGCAGGATGCCCTTGGGCTTGCCGGTCGTGCCGGAGGTATAGAGGATGAAAAGCGGGTGCTCTGCGTCGAGCTTGGCGGGCGGACAGTCACTGGACGCGGTCTTCATCTGGTCGTGCCACCACTGGTCCCGCCCATTCTTCATCAGAATGGACTGCCCGGTGCGCTGGACCACGAGCACGTGCTTCACCGAGTCCGCGCCTCGTAGGGCTTCGTCGATCGTGTCCTTGAGGGGGATGATCTGACCGCGCCGCCAGCCTCCATCCGCCGTGATCATTAGTTTGGCTTTGGCGTCGTTGACGCGATCCCGGATGGAGTCGGCGGAGAAACCTCCGAAGATGATCGAGTGCACCGCCCCGATGCGCGTGCAGGCCAGCATCGCGATCGCGAGCTCGGGCACCATCGGCATGTAGATCGCGACGCGATCGCCCTTCTTGACGCCGAGACCCTTGAGCACGTTGGCGCACTTGCAGACCTCGCGGTGGAGATCCCCGAAGGTCAGCACGCGTTGGTCGCCGGGCTCGCCCTCCCAGATGATGGCGGCCTTGTTGCGGCGCCAGGCGTTGGGTCCCTCGAGATGCCGGTCCAGGCAGTTATAGGAGATGTTGGTCTTGGCGCCAACGAACCACTTCGCGAACGGTGGCTTCCATTCCAGCACCTTCTTCCAGGGCGTGAACCAATCGACATGTTCCTTCGCGAGCCGGGCCCAGTAGCGCTGGTAGTCGGTCTCGGCTTCCTTGCGCAGTCGCCTGTACGCGGCCTGCCCGGGCACGTTCGCCCGCCGCGCGAAAGCCGGATCCGGTTCGAACAGGCGCTTCTCCCTGAGGACAGATTCGATCGCGATCTGGTGGGTCAAGCTCCGTCTCCTCTACGCTCGCATCCAGGCCTCGACATCGTCGATCTCCCTGGGGATCGCGCTGGTGAGAATCTCGACTCCGTTGTGCGTAAGGACAACGTCGTCTTCAATCCGCACCCCGATCCCCCTCAGCTCCTCCGGGATCTGTTCGTTGTCTACGCTGAAGTAGAGCCCCGGCTCCACGGTGAACACCATACCCGGCTCGAGCGGCCGGGGCTTGCCCCCGACGCTGTAGTTTCCCACATCGTGGACGTCCAGCCCGAGGAAATGCCCCGTGGTGTGCATGTAGAAGGGCTGGTACGCCTGCTCCTCAAACAGGTCCTCCGGCGCCCCTCCCAGCACCCCCAGCTCCAGCAGTCCCTTGACCAGGGAGCGCGCCGCTACCTCGTGAATGGAGCGCAGGCTGGTGCCCACGTCGATTGCGGCTAGGGCGTCCTGCTGTGCGCGCAGCACCGCCGCGTAGACCTCGCGCGCCCGGCCCTCGAAGCGGCCGCCCACGGGATAGGTGCGCGTCACATCCGAAGCGTAGCCGTGCAGCTCTACCCCCGCGTCGATCAGCACGAGCTGGCCCGCGGCGAGACGGCTGCAGTTCTCGGTGTAATGAAGGATCGTCGCGTTGTTCCCTGCCCCCACAATGGGTGGGTAGGCCGGGCCGGATCCTCCGCGCGCACGGAAGACATGAAGCAATGCGGCCTCGACCTCGTATTCCCAGGCGCCCTCGCGACACGCGCGGGCAGCGGCGTGATGGGCTTCGCGTGAGATGTCCGCCGCCTCGCGCAGGATCTCGAGCTCGCCGTCCTCTTTGAGCAAGCGCATCTCGTGCAGCATGGATTGCGGGGCGACGATCTCCTCGGGGGCCGTGATGCCCGCTCGTACTCGACTGCGCACACGCTCGAGTGCCAGCTGTACGATCTCGTCGATGTCGCGGTCATCGCCGAAGCGGTGGTAGAGCCGCGGGACGTTCTCTAGATAGAGTGGCAGCCGCTCCGTTAGCTCTGCGATCGGATACGCCTCATCGGCGCCGTAGTCCCGCAGTGCGCCCTCCACACCCGGCCGGCGACCGGTCCACGTCTCTGCCGCGGGTTCGCGGGGCTGCACGAAGAGCACGAAGCGATCGCGGCTGAGCAGCGCCACAGCATTGGGCTGGTTGAATCCGGTCAGGTAGAGGAGGTCGGAACGTTGTCGGAACCCGTAGTCCACGTCATTGGAGCGGCGCACGAGCTTGGCTCCCGGAACGAGGGCCACGCCTTCGCCGAGCTGCGCCCGGAAGCGAGCTCGCCTCTGCGCGAGCACATCCTGCGGGATGGGGCCGATCGGGTTCAAACTCGAAGCTCCCGGGCGCCGAGGGTACCGTAACAGGCTCGGGGATGGCACATCGGGTGGGCGATCCGGCCTAGCCGCGCGACGGAGCGCGCTTCTTTGACGGCGGTTTGTAGGCCTGAGGACGGCCAGCCGGCTTCTCCCCGGCGCTCGCCGCGCCGCGCGCGCGTGCCAGCACCGCCAGCGCCTCCTTGCCGATGGCCTCGAGTCGCCAGCCCCGCAGTGCCTCGACCTTTTCCAGCTGGTCGAGCGACTTGGGGTTGGCCCACGCGATCTCTTCGAGCACCGCGTTGGGACAGAGTACGCCCGGATCCATGCCGAGCTCCTTGGAGTGCACGGTCCGCCAGCGCTTCAGCTGATCGAGGCGGCTCTCGCCTCGGCGGTCCAGCCGTCGACGTGCGCCGCCCTGGGGCCTGCGCTCGAGCGGCGGGTGCTCGGGTCCATCGAGGCCGCGCTGTACGCCCTCCAGAATCTCGTTGCCGTGGCGTCGCAAAACCAGATCGGTGACGCCCTTGCGCTTGCCGAGCGCGCGCTTGCCCTGTGGTGGGTTCAGGGCCAGCTCGAGCAGTGTTCCGTTGCCGAGTACCTTGAACGGGGGCTTGTCCATGTGGCGCGCACGCTTGTCCCGCACCAGGAAGAGCTCACGCAGCACCGCGAGCGAACGTGGCGAGAGCTTCTTGGCACCCTTGATGCGCAGGTATCCCTGCTTGTCGAACTGGCGCTCGGGCCACACCTTCTCTTCGAGCAGCGCGAACTCCTGCCTGGCCCACTCGCGTCGCTTCTTCGCGCGTAGCTCCTTCTCGATAATCGAGGCCAGCTCGATCAGGTAGTGCACGTCGGAGGCCGCGTACTCGAGCTGGACCGAGCTCAGAGCTCGTCTGGACCAGTCGGTGCGCTGCTGGTCCTTGGAGAGCTTGATCCCGAAGTGTTGCTCGACCAGCGCGCTCAGGCCGACGGCGGGGTAACCCAGGAGCTGGGCGGAGATCATGGTGTCGAAGATGTTGCGTACCCGCATGCCGCCGTGGCGCTGCAGCACGTAGAGGTCGTAGTCCGCGGCGTGGAAGATCTTCCGCACCTCCGGGTTGGCCAGGATCGGTGCGAGCGGCTCGAGGCTGCCGCCGTTCTCCTTCAGCTTCAGTGGATCGACCAGAAAGATTCCGCTCTTGCACGCGATTTGCATCAGGCAGAGCTTGTCGACGTAGTGGAAGAAGCTGTCCGCCTCGGTGTCCACCCCAATCACTCGATCCCGGCGCAGACTCTGGGCCAGCTCCTCGAGGGCTTCGGGGGTCTCAATCAGACGATAGTCGCCCATGAGCCTTTCGCGCGAACCCGTGGCGTGAGTGTGACTCCCAGGAGAGTGCGCGACGAGGAGGGCCTGCCGGTTAGAGGCCAGCAGGAGAGAGGGTTTCGCAGCCCTTTCCGAGGCTTGTCAATTCTAACGAGCCCCCAGGGGGAAACCAGTGTGGGTTTCCCCAAAAAACCGAGGTAAATTACCTATGCTTGAGAGTGCATGGGGGAGAGCAGTCGCCTACGCGTCCAGCGGCCGGTGGCCAGCCAGGCCAGGGTCGCCCCGGTGTTGACCACGCTGTAGACCAGGATCGCGATCCAGAGCCCAGTGGGGCCGAGCGAGGTCGCGGTTGCCAGGAAGTGACCCAGCGGGACCGCCACTAGCACAGCGCTGCCGTTTGAGATCAGCATGGGGGTGGTCATGTCCTCGGCCGCCTGCAGCGCGCGGAACGCCACGAAGTAGGGTCCGATGAAGAGCATCGACGCCGCCACGAAGAGCAGATACTCGGTCCCCACCGCGATCACGGCGGGGTCGTCCGAGAAGAGCGCCATCAGAGGCTCACGAAACAGGAAGAAGACCGCCGCGAAGAGCCAGCACACAACCACGCTGATCGCGCTGGCGACACCCACCGCGCGCCATGCGCGGCGACGGCTGCCCGCACCCAGGTTCTGGCCCACAAGTGTCGCGCAGGCGTTCGCGATGGGAAACGCCAGCATGAACGCCACCATCTCGAGTCGGATTCCGATGCCGTAGGCCGCCTGCACCTCCGCCCCGAAACGACCGGCGAGCACGAGGAAGTAGACGATCACGAGCGTGCGGCCGGCCAGGTGCAAGGTCGGCTGCCAGGAGATCTGCAGCAACTGTCGGAGCACGCGCCAGTCAGGCACGAAGTGCCGGAGTTTCAGGTGGACGCGAGAGTGTCCCGCCAGCAACACCCAGCCCGCGAGCGTAAGGCCCAGCAGCGAGCCCAGCGAGGCGCCGAGCGCCACGCCCGTGACACCGAACGCAGGCGCGCCCAGGTGTCCGAAGATCAGACACCACTCGGCGAAGAGCGACACAGGGGCCGCGAGCACCGTGACGACCATGGGGGTGGTCGAGTCGCCGGCACCGTTCAGGATGGAGCCAAAGAGCGGGATCAGGATGAAGCCGAACATCAGGATGAAGGTCAGGCGAACGTAGGGGACGCCGGCCGCCAGCACCGCCGGATCGCTGGCTACGAGGCCGAGCAGCTCGCGTGGGAAAAGACCGCCCACGAGCGCGAAGACCACGCAGAAGAGACTTCCCAGCAGCAGAACCTGGCCCGCGACGTGATCGGCGTCCTCGGTCTTTCCTGCGCCCACACTGCGGGCGATGATGGCCTGCGCGCCCACTGACGTTCCCATGACCAGCAGGAACGCAATCTGGCGCAAGGACTGGTTCGTGACCACCACGGCGGCCAGGGGTGTGGCCCCGAGCAAGCTCACAAACTTGAGATCGATCAGCTGATACGCTGCCGCGCCGACCAGGCTCGTGCAGATTGACGGAAGCGCGAGCACCCCCAACGAGACGAGCAGGCTTCCGCGCGTGTGGTCACGCCGCCGCCAGCTAAACCTCGTCGCCCCGACGGCGGTCGTCTCGTCGCGCTGCATCCAGGCAGCGTATCACGCGTATTAGACGAGAAGCTTTTGCATCAAGGAGTGGAGCTCCAGAGAGGTCTTGAGCATGACCACGGTTGGAGCCAGCACAGCTGCGAAGGCCAGAAGCTTGACGAAACCCTTGTTGTTGGCGAGGTGGAGCGCCACGTAGACGGGTGTGGGAATGAGGAGTGCCAGGTTCGCGATGGCCCAGATCGGTCGACCCGTGAGGAAGCCGTGGATCCCGAGCAAGATCGCGAACAGGGCCAGCACCGCGGAGCTGATCAGCAGGACCACGAGCCGTTCGTCCGTGAACTGTGCGACCTCTCGTCGCTGCGCGGAGACGAGCGGACGGAGGTCTTTGCTCTTCCGTGCTTTGTTGATGCCTTGGATGAGCATGCCGGTCATGCGGTTGCCGACCTTGGCGGTCTGGCCCGGAAGGCCGAGAATACCGGCCACGTCCCCGGGCTCGGCGCCTCCCTGCGCCTGCACCCGGTTGCGGTAGCGCTTGGGAATCGAGTGATATGCGTCGGTGAAGTGCATTTTGCCTTGTTCGTCCACGTACGAGTACGTCTCCGCCGCCGCGGGGTGCGACGGGCTCCAGAGCATCAGGCCGAGCACGAGGGCCGCAAAGAGCGAGATGGGACGCATCACGGGGGTGGTTATCGGCGGCGGGGGCCGAGAGCCTGACCCCGGGCTGCTGAACGGCGCGCTGGGGGCGTGCCTTGGCTAGACTGTCCCGAATGCGCTGGTCGGGGCTCTTCATTCCGACGCTGCGGGAGGATCCCGCGGATGCCGAGGCGATCAGCCATCGGCTGATGCTGCGCGGAGGGTTCATCCGCCAGCTGGGTGCGGGCATCTACTCCATGCTGCCGGTCGGCTTCCGGGTGCTGCGCCGGGTCGATGCCATCGTGCGCGAGGAGATGGAGCGGATCGGGGCGCAGGAGTTCCTGCTGCCGGCGCTCCACCCGGCCGAGCTCTGGAAAGAGAGTGGCCGCTGGGAGGAGATGGGGGAGGCTATGTTCCGGCTGCGCGACCGCAAGCAAGCGGAGCTCTGCCTGGGCATGACCCACGAAGAGGTCTTCACCGCCATCGCCAGGGACGAGCTCCGCAGCTACCGCCAGCTGCCGCAGATCTGGTACCAGATCCAGACCAAGTTCCGGGACGAGGCGCGTCCCAAGTCCGGCGTGCTACGCGGACGCCAGTTCACGATGAAGGACTCCTACTCCTTCGACCTCGATTCGGCGGGTGCCGATCGCTCCTTTGACCTGCACGCCGAGGTGTACCGGCGCATCTTTGCGCGCTGCGGCCTGGACGTGATCGAGGTCGAGGCCTCGTCCGGTGCGATGGGCGGCAGCGAGTCTGTCGAGTTCATGGCCATCTCCGACGCTGGCGAGGACTGGGTCGTAACCTGCTCCGGCTGCGGCTATGCGGCCAATCTGGAGAAGGCGATCTCGGCCGCGGCCCCGATCGAGGATCCCGAAGACACGGCCAGCCCGGAGAAGTTCGCCACGCCTGGCATTCATACCATTGAGGAGCTGGCGCAGTTTCCTGGAGGCGCCCCCGCCGAGCGCCAGATCAAGACGCTGGCCTATGTGGCGGAGGAGGCGCTCGTTCTCTTGCTGCTGCGCGGGGACCACGAGCTCAACGAGGTGAAGGCGATCGAGACCCTCGGCACCACAAACGTGCGACCCGGGCGTCCGGAAGAGATCCGCGAGGCCCTGGGTGCACTTCCGGGAAGCCTGGGCGCGGTCGGTGTGACGCAGCTGCCGGTGTATGTCGATGAGACGCTGCGGGGGCGGCGCGGCATGACGACCGGCGCCAACGAAGACGGTTTCCACCTTCGCCACGTAGATGTCGAGCGTGACCTGCCATCGCCGCGCTGGGCGGACCTACGCGGCGCGCAGGCGGGCGACGCCTGCTCGAAATGCAGCAAGCTCCTGGAGGTACAGAAGTCGATCGAGGTGGGGCACATCTTCAAGCTCGGGGTGCGCTACTCGGAGTCGATGGGGGCCCGGGTGCTGGATGCAGCGGGCAAGGAGGTGCCGATCGTCATGGGGTCGTACGGCATCGGGCTCGAACGTATCATGGCGGCAGTAATCGAGGCGCATCACGACAAGCACGGGATTCGCTGGCCCGTCTCCATCGCGCCCTTCCAGGTGGTGGTGGTCTCGGTCAACGTGAAGCAGGCGGAGCAGGCGAGTCGAGCCGAGCAGATCTACGACGACCTGCGCAAAGAAGGTCTCGATGTCCTGCTCGACGATCGCGACGAGCGGCCCGGCGTCAAGTTCAAGGACGCGGATCTCGTGGGCATTCCCTATCGCGTCGTGCTCGGACCACGCGCGCTGGCCAAGGGCAACGTCGAGCTCTTCGAGCGTGCGACCAGCCAGACGGTCGAGGTTTCGCTTGACCAGATCGTGGCCGAGCTCAAGCGGAGGCTCGGATGAACACGACACCGCTCACGGTCCTGGGCGAAGACGAAGAGATCTTTCGCAAGACGGTTCGCGAGTTTTCGGCGCAGGAGATCACGCCGCGGGTTGCAGATATGGACCGCGATGGCGCCTACGCGCCCGAGATCATTCCCAAGCTCTTCGAGCTGGGCGTGATGGCGATCGAGACCCCCGAGAAGTGGGGCGGCGCCGATGGGACCTTCTTTCTCGCGACGCTCGCGGTCGAGGAGATCTCGCGCGCGGACGCCAGCGTGGGCGTGCTCGTCGACGTGCAGAACACGCTCGTGGCCAATGCTCTGCTGCGCTGGGGTTCGGAGTCCCTCAAGCAGCGTGTGCTGAGCAAGATGTCCTCCGGCACGGTAGCGTCGTATGCGCTCTCGGAGGCCGGGTCGGGCAGTGATGCGTTCGCGCTTCAGACGCGGGCCACGCTGGATGGCGACGTCTACGTGCTCTCGGGTCGCAAGCTCTGGATCACGAACGCCGCAGAGGCGGGGCTCTTCCTCGTCTTCGCCAACGCTGACCCCGAGGCCGGCTATCGTGGGATCACCTGCTTCGTGGTCGAGCGCGAGTTCGAGGGCTTCGAGGTGGGCCGGAAGGAGGACAAGCTCGGGATCCGCGCCAGCTCGACCTGCGAGCTGATACTGGAGGGCGTGCGCGTACCCCGGGAGAACGTGCTGGGTGAGATGGGGAAGGGCTACAAGGTCGCGATCGAGACGCTCAACGAGGGGCGGATCGGGATCGGCGCGCAGATGGTGGGTGTCGCGCAGGGTGCGTTGGACGATGCGCTCTCCTATACCTCGGAGAGGAAGCAGTTCGGACAGCCGATCGGACATTTCCAATCCGTGCAGTTCGAGCTGGCGCAGATGGCGACCGAGATCGAGGCGGCCCGCCTCATGGTTTACAACGCGGCGCGGCTCAAGGACGCGGGAGAGAGCTTTGTCAAGCAGGCGGCGATGGCCAAGCTCTTCTCCTCCCAGATCGCGGAGCGCGTTACGTCCATGGCCGTGGAGCTCTTTGGCGGTGTCGGTTACACGCGAGAGTGTCCAGTTGAAAAGCGCTATCGCGACGCGAAGATCGGCAAGATCTACGAGGGGACGAGCCACATGCAGCTCCAGACAATTGCCCGGCTGCTGCAGCGGGATGCATGAGCTCGCGCCCTCCGGTGCGTCCCCAGGTCTATCTGCTTGATGCGCACTACCAGATCTTCCGCGCCTACCACAGCCTGCCAGACCTGCGCTCACCGGACGATATCCCGGTTGGCGCCTTCCGCGGCTACACCGCCACGCTGATCAAGTTCCTGCGCGAGCGTTCCCCGACACATGTGGCGGCGGCCTTCGACCATGCCATGACCAGCTTCCGTAACGAGCTCTACCCGGAGTACAAGGCGGGTCGCACCGAGGCACCGGAAGACCTGGAGCCGCAGTTCTCGCTCTGCGCCCAGGTCACGCGGGCGCTCGGGATCCCTCTCTTCGAGCTGGAGAACTTCGAAGCCGACGATGTGATAGCGACGCTCACGCGCCAGCTGCTGGAGCAGGGTGCCGATGTCCTGATCATTACCCGCGACAAGGACCTGGCTGCGCTCGTGTCAGACCGGGTCTGGCTCTTCGATCTCGCCACGGGGGAGCGCAGCGGGCCCAAGGAGATCGAGGAGCGCATGGGGGTCCCGCCGGAGCTCGTGCCCGACTATCTGGCGCTTGTGGGCGATGCGGTGGACAATATCCCCGGCGTTGCCGGCATCGGGGCGCGTACGGCTTGTGCGTTGCTACAGAGAGTCGGCGGGATCGAGCAGCTGCCCTCCGACCCCGCCGGCTGGGAAGCGCTCGGGATCCGCAACGCGCAGCGCGTCGCGCAAAGGCTCGAGGAGGGTCGCGAGCGGCTGGCGCTCTCCCGCGAGCTGGTACGTCTGCGTGACGACCTTCCGCTCGCGGCGAAGCTCGCGGGCCTGCGCTACGAGGGCGCGGAGCGCGGGCCGCTCGAAGGACTCCTGTGCGAGCTCGGCGCCCAGAATATGCTTGAGCGCGTGCCGCGTTGGCGGGACGGATGGCCAACGCACTGAGCCTCTGCCGCGTGCTGCTGGCACTGCCCTTCGGCCTGCTGATGCTGCGCACGGATCCCGGCTCTGCCCTCTGGGCCGCGGCGCTCTTTTGTATTGCGATCCTGACCGACCTGATCGACGGCCCGCTCGCGCGTCGTCGGGGTACCGTGAGCAAGCTGGGAGGCGCACTCGATCACGGCTCGGACTTTGTCTTCGTGAGTACGGGACTCTTGGCACTGGCGTGGCGCGGCGCGATTCCCTGGCTGCTGCCGCTGCTGGTTGCGCTGGCCTTCGCGCAGTACGTGATCGATTCGCTCTGGATCGATCGCCGACCGGAGCTGCGTATGAGCGCCATAGGGCGCTACAACGGCATCCTCTACTTCGTACCGGCGGGCGTGGACATCGGCGTCCGACTCGGCCTGGCGGCCCTCGCCACCCCTAACCGCTGGCTGGCCTGGGGACTCGTGCTGACGACCCTGATCTCTATGGTCGATCGGCTGCTCGCGCGCTCGGCTCGTCTCCCAGGAGCTCCCGACTCGCCCGACGCAGGAAGATGAGACCGATCGCTGCGTTGAAGAAGATGAAGAAGTTGTGCATCACGAGTCCGAAGATGGACATCTCGCGCGGGTGGTCGGGGAAGAGAATCACCCAGAGCACGATCGCGATGCTGCGCATGGGCAGGGGCGCGGCGGCGCCGAAGAAGATCACCGGCAGATACCCCAGCACCTGGCCGAAGGTGGCTGGCACGCCGAAGAGGCCTAGCGCCAGCGTGTAGACGAAGACGGCCGACAGGAAGGCAGGGGAGCGCAGCAAGATCAGTGCGCCGTACTGCCAGGCCCGAGACTGACGGAAGGCATGAAAGATGGGGCGATCTCGCAGGCTTGAGCGCTTGAGCCAGGTGCCGTTGAAGTAGAGCAGAAAGAGCGGAAAGAGGACCGCCGCGCCGATCGCAATCCGCGGAATGAGGCGGAACTCCTCGGGCAAGCTTTCGCCGCTGATCAGGATACCGAGCGTCGCCCAGCCCAGCAGGTAGTAGAACTCGCAGAACATGATGAAGAGCATGCTCGAGCCGACCTGCCAGCCGGGAATGGCGTAGCGCCGGTTGAGATAGAGCGCCATGGCACCCTTGCTGACCTGCTCGTTCACGATCGAGAGGATGTAGGCGCTGCCGCGAATCGGCAGGATGTCGCTGAAGCGCACGCGCGCGTTGAACCAGTTGATGACCTTCCATGTGACGAGCGAGTCGATCATGAAGTAGAAGAGTGAGTAGGGAACCATAAGGGCGAGCCAGCGGCTCCAGCTCACGTCGCGAAAGCCCTCGATCAGGTAGGGCACGACGCTCATGCCGGCGGCGGAGGCCGGCTTGTCGATCCGGTAGTAGAGGAAGGCGAAGCAGGCGGCGGTAACCAGCCATGGAAGCACTCGCAGCCACGCTGCCCTCCTCGGTGCGCGCTCGCTCATGTCGCCTCCGCAGGCTGGAGGCTCCGTTGCAGGGTCTGCTCCAGCGGGGTTAAGCTGATGCCCAGCTCCTTGGCGGCGGCCTCCGCATCCACACGTGTGTCGGTCACGAGAACTTCGATGGCGTCGGGCGAGAGCCCGGGTCCCAGCAGCCGCGTGCGCGCGGCGAGCAGCCAACGCACGGGCGTGACCGGGAGCGAGCGGATCCGGACGCTTCGCTCCAGCAGTTGCGCGGCCCGCTCGTTGAGCTCGCGGTCCGAGAGGCGCTCTGGACCCGCCAGATCGAGCGTTCGGCTGCGCGCGAGTTCGGTTTGGGTGGCGCTGCGCAGGCACGCCAGCGCCAGATCTTTCACGTCGAGAGGCTGCTGTAGATGCCGTCCACCCCCGAGCAGCCAGGCCGAGCGCCGCGAAGTGTTGCGCACGAGCGCGCGTGTTCCCTCGGTCCCCGGGCCCAGAACCAGCGGAGCGCGCAGGATGGTGTAGTTAAGTCCCGAGCTGCGTACGCTGTTCTCCGCCTCTCCCTTGCTGCGGAAGTAACGGTTGCTCGAGTCGGGGTCTGCGCCCACAGCGCTCACCAGTACGATCTTCTTGAGCCCGCAGCTGCGCGCCGCCTCCAGCGCTACGCGCGTTGTTTCCACGTTGGAACGCTCGTAGCTGGAGCCCGCGCGCTCGACCAGGACACCCGGCAGGTGAATCAGGGACTGGGCGCCCTCGAAAGCTTCCACCAGCGTCTGGCTCGAGGCGTAGTCGATGCGGGCTGCCCGGCCCCGTGTCCCGGCCAGGGGCGGAAGCTCACCCGCGGCGCGTTTCGAGCGCACCGCCGCCACGACCTCGATCGACTGCGAGAGCGCGAGGCGAAGCACC
>Ga0114947_10000044_pt1 | contig 30374 bp, 45 predicted proteins | sample CR02metaG_FD_99656 | JGI IMG/M metagenome (GOLD analysis project Ga0114947, IMG submission 99656) | Deep subsurface microbial communities from Mariana Trench to uncover new lineages of life (NeLLi) - CR02 metaG | ecosystem: Environmental > Aquatic > Marine > Ocean trench > Sediment ...
ACACAGCACTACATCTTTTGATTATTTAGGTAATTGGTGGTCGCACGTTGGCAGTGATCAACACTGTGAGTCTGCGGATGCAGGTAATCACATTATGATGCAGTACATTGGGATTGAAGATAGTAACGGGGTAGATATTTACGAGGGCGATGTGGTTGTATTGAATTCTAAACATACTGATAAGGATTCTACGCATCAAGTTGTTTGGGGTGAAAATTCTTATCCTGCATTCCACCTTAAACCCGAAATTTGTGGCGAGATAAATTGCTTTTCTCTTGCGTTTAATGACGGGTACACTGTTGAGGTCATTGGCAATATCTACGAGAATCCTGAATTAATAAAAAGTGGAGAATAAGAGAAATGAGTAAAACGCCTAAATTTAGAGTCTTTGACGGTAAAAAGATTATTAATGATATTGACTTGAATTTCACTTGTGATGGTGACTGGTGTGCTATGGATGGGTATATGCCTATAACGTCCAGTTATTCTGATGGGATTTTAATGCAATACGCAGAACTTAAAGACAGTATCAATACTGAAATCTATAGTGGCGATATAATCGAATTAGATATGGAAATTATAGAAGATGTTAAATTCTATATTAATATTCGGTACTCCGTGGAAGTATCTACCATTTACGGGGTTTGCTTCAAATGCCAGTCACTTACAAATATACATGGTTTACATATTGGAGTAGATAAAGGGGTTATATCATTCTCAAATACTGCTAAGGACGGGCGAGCTTTCATTACACGTAGAATAAATATTATCGGCAATATCTACGAAAATCCTGAATTAATAAAAAATGGAGAATAAAAATGGATGAACCATTTGAAAAAGTATTATTTGAAAGATTACGCATACTGATGATAAACCCTATACTTGACGAATTGTTTGGTATTAAGGTTAGGGATACAGCAAAAACTGATTGTACAAAGCGTTTACAATTAAGGTGTAATAAGTTTCTTTTCTCAGTTGAAGAGAAATTGGATATATACAGTACAAATTTTACGTATGTGTACGAATCTAACCCTTTTGATCAAGACCAACAGATTGATTGCCCAGCGGCGTATCTTTTCGTAACTGATGTTTTAATATTTTTAAAAGATTATCATAATGTTAAAAACGCTTGTAAAAGCGATATTGATACTACGCATTCGTTAAGTCCTGAAAAACTGGAAGAGACGCCAATATTTACAGATACTAAAAGTAATCGGGTTAATGAAGAAGAGAACTTAATTAAGCTTTGGGGCTTGATTACTGATAACGCTACCACAGTCTCCACGACCATTACAATAACTAAAGCTGATGGGCAACTAGAAGATTTTAAGTTAAGTAGTGACGTTAACCATTTGGTACTTAGTGAAATCTGTGTAATTGCATCAAAGCGCTACAGCAATAGGGATGAAAAGCATGATGGTGTAGCCTGCTCTACAGATGAACTTGAACCATTCTAAACATATGTGTCAAACTTACACTAAGCTAAAGTAATTAAACAAATTATCGAGGAATGAAGAATGAGTAATAAAAAGAATGTAGAGGAACAAAGGGAGTGGAACGATTTATGTATTCTGTTATCAGAAGTTGCAGAAGTCTCTCGGAGTGGGCCTGTAGTAGCGATAATATACAAAGGTAACTCACAGGCATATTCTAGGACGTTTGATGACGCCGAAGACGCAGAGCAGTTATATGACCATATAAAGAATGGTTTAACGGGAAATTGCTCTAGGCATTCTTGGCCAAAAGAAACGGCAGCGTATATAACTAAGAAATAAGATTCTAAACATTAATTTTAATTAAGTGTCAAACTTACACTATGGCTAGGTTTGACATTTTTTTCAATATGGGTATAGTACAAGTATGAGCAAAGTTGACAAATTTAAACATATTGATGCAGATCAAAAGCTAAATAAAAAGCAAGAATTATTCTGCGAATTCTATATAACTCACTTCAATGCTACAAGGGCTTGTAGGGAGGCTGGTTATGGTGAGGATAAGGAGGATTATGCGTTTTCTGTAATGGGTCATGAGAACCTAAGCAAACCTCACGTGAAGCGTCGTATCAACGAGTTATGTAAGGCAACTGCCCTTTCTAGTGATGAATTAAAGCAACTAATGCTATCGAGAATGTCAGGTACTAATACTGAGAAAATAATCACCATTACTGAAACAAAAGATGCAAACGGAAAGATAATTAACATATCTGAAAGAATTACTAAACAAGATAAAGAAACTCCCTCATCACGTAACAAACTTATAGAAATGTATGGTAAAATGGGCGGGCACTTTGAGGTTGATAACATGCAGCAGCAAACTAGCGTTACTGTAAATAACCTTGACATTACTAAATTATCTGATAGTGCCTTACAAGAAATCTTAGCTGCTCAGAATACTGATACAGACTTGGGGGAAAGTTAATTATGTCACAACCAATAGAGCCTACCACTACTTTATCCTTTGAAGAATTTAACAGGTTCTTAGAGGATGTAAGTACTAATGAGAATGTAAGAGCGCCTAGGCAGGAAGTCACTAGAGCGCATGAACTATCAAACCTTTTTATGAAGCAGCTTAATAATGATTAATATTAAAATTAAAGACCCAAAACTACCTGTGTCGCTATTAGACTCTAAAGGCAATTTTATTAAATTCCTATATCTAGTATTAGAGGAAAACCAGTTAATGAAAGCATCAATACAGATACTGATACAGAAGGGGAAGTAAATGATTAAATCTAGTTTTTTTGAATGCAACGGTACCATAATAAATATAGAAAGAATAATCACTATAAAAGATTGCGGTGATAAAAATGTTATTAATGTAAATGTCCTTACGTCTGGTTGGATAAATTTAGAATTACCAAAAGAAGAATACGAAAAACTAAAGAAGATACTTACTGTTGATTAAATACCTCATACTGTTAATTACTCTTAGTACGTGCGTTACTGCTCGTTTGGGTGAGACTAAGAGCGAATGTATAAAGAGGTATGGAAAGCCTGTTAATACCTTACAGAATGGGAAATTATTAGTGTTTAAGGTTAGAGGCTGGTACATTTCTACACAGTTCCTTAAAACTACTTGCGATTCAATTGTATATATCTTACCTAAAAACAGTACCTTCTCATTCCGCGCAATAGTTGACGCACTTAAAAAGAATACAAGCATTCCTATATATGAATTTAATTATTTCAAATCTAATGCGTGGGTATCTAAGAATGGTGAAATACTATTACAGTGTACTCGTAGTAAAACTGGAAGTAAGAGTATACTTATAGCTAAGGTAAAAAAATAAACTGTGAAATTATATGACCTTACCGCAAATAGATATACGCGCTGTAAATATTGAGCTTGCGAGGCGTAACTTTTGGCATTTTCTAAAGCTACAGAACCCTGATTTCTTCAATGAAAAAGTTCCACACTTAGCAGAATTAGCACAAATATTACAAGACTTCGTAGAAGGCAAATTACTTACTGAAATTGGCACGCCTGCAAGAATACTAATCATTAACGAACCTCCCCGCGTAGGTAAATCCTACACTCTCACCAACTTCTGTGCATGGATATTAGGCCGCACTAGAGTTGATCCCAATTGCTGGCAGATTGGCAAGAAAGCTCAGGTGATAACAGTTTCTTATAATGATGATTTAGCTACTAAGTTTTCTAGGTACTGCCGTGACGCTGTTACTAGAACTAAAAGTAATCCAGAAGACATTGTATTTACTGACATATTTGAGGGCTTAGATATTAAGAAAGGCAATGCAGCTGCTAAGGATTGGGCGTTGAATGATGATTTCGCCAGTTACTTAGGAGCTGGTTTAAAGGGGCAGATTACAGGTTCTGGTTGCGGACTAGGCATTATCGATGATCCTATCAAGTCAGCTAGTGAAGCGTACAACGCCAATACATTAGCATATATATGGGACTTCTATAAGAACACTTTTGTATCACGCTTAGAAAGGGGAGGATTGCAGATAATTAATCATACTCGTTGGCGTAATGAAGATTTAGCCGGAATGATTGAGCAGGAACTACCAGAATATACATATACCTACAAACGCCAAATAGTAGAGAATGCTATATATGGTACAGATGAAAGAGGTAATGAAATTATCGTAGGTGGTGATTTACTTTGCGAATCCATAGTTGATTGGGAAGATTTCAACATGAAACAAAAGACTATGGATAGGGCAACATTTAGAGCTAACTTTTTTCAGGAAACAGTAGATGAAGAAGGCCGGATGTATAGAAGCATCTTAACCTATACGCCTGATGACTTAGCAAAGCTTAGGCAGAAAACAGGTGATGAGTACGTAGGGGATTTAATGGGACGTATATGCGCGTACATAGATACCGCCGATACTGGCGCAGACTTCTTAAACTGTATCGTATTCTTAGAATATGAAGATTTTGCTTATATCCTCGATGTATTGTACACTGACGCAGGCATGGAGATAACCGAGGGGGAAGTAGCGGCAATGCTAGATAGAAACGATGTAGCATACTGTAGGATAGAGAGTAACAGCGGTGGGCGTGGGTTTGCTAGATCAGTGGAAAGAATACTCAAAGCAGACTATAATAATATAAGTTGTAAAATTGACCCTTTTCATCAAAGTAAAAACAAGTTATCGAGAATATTAACCGCTAGCGCATGGGTACAGACAAATATATTCTTTCCTTATAACTGGTCTAATAGGTGGGGTAGGTTCTTTGATGCATTAACGACATATATGAAGATACCGTCAACAGGGCAGCATGACGATGCACCTGACACAATCACCGGAGTAGCAGAGCACTTCAAAAAGCCTAAACAAGAAATAAGCTTTAATGCTTTTAGAAAGAGAAAGAGATAAAACTATGGCTAATAATATATCTGAGATAACTACAAAGCACGCAGAATATCAAAAATTCTCACCATGTTGGGAACAACTAAGAGACGTAATTGCAGGTGATAAGGCGGTTAAAGATAAGGGCGCGCAATACTTACCTCCTATCAATCCTGATGATACAAAGAGTGATGTAGCATACACAACATATCTGCAAGGTGCAGACTTTTATAATGCTACTGGGCTCACTAGGGATACTTTCAGCGGTCTCATCTTCCGTAAAAATCCTATAATTGACCCATCCATTCCAGAAGAAATGAGGTTAAACATAGATGCAGAAGGAACGCCAATAGATGCATTCCTCGAAGAAACTGTAGACGAAGTCATTGACGTTGGTAGAGTCGTACTAGTTGGTGATTTGCCAATGTTTGACGGTATCGATTTAACTATAAGCGAACGTTCAGCCCTTGGCAGTAGGGTGCAACCTTATATAAAAATGTATGTAACTGAAAGCTTTATCAACTGGAAATATAAGATAGTTAACGGTGTTAGAGTCCTAGTCTTAGCCGTATTCCTAGAGAAAAAAGACGTAGCAACGTCGATATTTACTCACGAAACTGAAAATCAATACAGAGTATTTAGGATCGTTCAAGAGGATGCTATAACTAATTTGGGCACTATCAAAACAGGCGATTACATACAGGAAGTTTATGACGAAAATGGGAAAATAATAAGCCAGATTACCCCAAAAATCAATGGGCAAACTCTTAGTGAATTACCAGTACAGGTCATAAATTCCGATAGTTTAACAGCTGATGTAAGCAAGCCGCCATTACTTGATTTGAGTAATACAAACCTTTCACACTATAGAAATAGTGCAGATTTGGGAGCCTGTTTACGCATGTTTGGGCGTATTACTCCAGTGTTTGGCGTACCTGAAAACCAGTGGGATACCTTCCATGATAGGCCGTTGTTATATGGTTCAACTAACAGTATTTCACTACCGATGAACAAAGAAAGTGGCACACCCCTTTATGGATTCTTAGAACCTAAGAGTGATTTTACATCAGTTATTAGCCAATCTACAAGGCTTGAAGAACGCATGTCAGCACAGGGTGCGAGGATGTTAGCACCTCAAAAACGTGGGGTAGAAGCTGCGGAGACTGTAAGGTTGGACATGATTGGCGAAACCTCCATAGTCCAAGGGATTGCGACCAGTGTTTCCAATGGTATTAATAGTATTCTAAAGGTGCTTTTAGGCAGTGAAATAGACATACAATTAAACACCGATTTACTAGGAAAGGCTATAGATGCACAGCTAATATTAGCACTTTTACAGACCCTACAAGCGGGTAAAATAACCGAACAACAGTTCATGGATTCACTACAAAAGGGTGAGGCTGTAGCGCCAATTGAAGACGTCAAAAACGTTGAAATATCGGACGAAGAACCGGAAATTATAGAGCCTCAAAATACAGGCAATGCTGAAATAGTACAAATTGAAGAAAATGATGTGTCGTAAAAAGCGACAGAAAGTGATAGGTTGGAGTGACAGTAGTTTATGACGTATGTAACACATATGCGAGTTTATAAGTCGTTGTGGCTCAAGGCCGTGCAAAAAGGTGTGAAAAAACGGGGTAAATCCCACCCTTTTTTTTTCGGCCTTGCTCAAATCGGTTTCCCATTCTCGCATAAAAGTGTGAAAAAACGTATCAAATCCCACCCTTTTTCTAACTATATAGTAATAATATATATTATAGGGACGTCTTAAAAATAATTTTAATCAATGGTTGATTGAATAACACAAAAAAATAAAAAAGGAAATTCGAATGTTTGAAACTTTGAATAGATTAATGAACGTTGCAGATGGTGAAGGTTCTCAGGACTCAATGACTGTGGATTCTGCAACACAAAAATTAATTGATGCAGCCGTCTCGAAAGCTGTTGCAAATAATACAACGACTTTGACTCAACAACTGAATGAAAAACACGCCTCGGATACTCAAGGTTTGGTGAACAATAAAACAAACCTGTTGGAGGAAAAAAAGAAGCTCCAGTTGCGACTTGAAGAAATTGACCAATCGAAAATGATTAGCGATGGCGATATCGAAGGAATAACTTTGAAAGCTCAAGCAAATGCCAAAAATGATTGGGAACCAAAAAACACAGAATTGAAAAACCAACTTGACACGGCAAATTCTCAGCTGTATCGTATGACCAGTGACGCTACTTTGGAAGCAGCAGCCACGAAACTAAACATCAAGCCAGCATTTAAGCCAGCTTGGAAAGCCTTGATTGAATCAGAGCAAAAAATCGAAATTAGCGAGGATAGAAAAACAATGACAATATCGGGAAAACCATCAGCTGACTTTTTCGCTGACTGGCTAAAATCTGATAACGCCAATGATTTCATTCTATCCCCAGACTCATCCGGCGGCGGTGCTAACGGAAACGGAAGCCAAACAACATCCTTTACGCCTTCTGGCGGTGTTGATGGCATAGCAGCCGCAAGAGCTAGAGCAAATAATAAATAAGGTTTTTAATCATGGCAGTAACCCTTTTCGAAGCTGCGAAACTATTGGGCGTTGACCCTCTTTCGCAAGCTGTACAAATGACCATTGCTCAGAGTAGCATGATCCTTCAATACCTACCCTTCGTTTTACGTGGGACAGGTGACACTATGCAATTTGACGAACACTTTTCAAAAGAAGCAGCCGAAGCCAATTTTCGTGGTTTGAATGCTTCATTTGTTGAAGGTTTGACAGATCAAGATAAAATGCAATTCGCACTTGCCTTACTCGGTGATAAAGCGATTGTCGATGTATTTATGCCTAACCGTGATGCGGTTATGAATCGCGAAGTCAATGAAAAGTCTTTTGGTATCGCTGCTAAATTTAACCTTGAGTTTATCAAGGGTGATAGAGCAGTTGACCCTAATGGTTTTAACGGCCTCGAAGTCATTATGGAAAAACAAGTAGGTGGTTCACAAACACTTATTACAAACACGGGTGGTTCTTTTACTGCTGGTGGTGATGCATTAGCACTTGATATCCTCGATGAAGCCATCGACGCTGTAAGAAATCCTACAGCTATCTTTGCAAACGCTAATCTTATTCGTCAATTTAGCGCCGCAGGTCGTGATAGTGCCGTTTCTGGCTTCGTTACTCACGAACGTAATACTTTCGGTAATCGTGTAACATTCTATAATGATTTGCCATTGTTACCTCTTAAAGGTGCTTTCAATCGTGATGATATCTTACCATATGATGAACCTGCCGAAGATGACGCCGCAGCTTCTACAACCTCGTTGTATATCGCTCGTTTAGGCGAAGATGGTTTATATGGTGCTCAAAAATCTAACGTTAACGCTGTTGACTTCGGTCGCGTATCTGGTGAAAGTTTCCATCAGACTACTATCGAATGGGCTCCAGCTGTCGGACTTGCCCACCCTTTAGCGTGTGCTAGAGTTAGAAATATACTTAACGCGGCTATTAAAGCCACATCCGTTTAATAGGGAGCAATTACTATGAGTTTTGTAGGATTACCAACCAGAGCAGCTACACATGATGTATTGCTCGACCTCGTAACAGCGCAAACCGTTGTTACTACCAATGTTCAAATTGGCAGTATTCTTGATTTGAAAGCGCTACAAGGCGGTTACGGACATGCTTCATTGAATGTCGTTGTTTCAGCTTTTGACGTTGCCGATGGTGACGAAACAGTTGACCTTTTTCTTCAAGGTTCTAACGATGCCGCTTTTACTGGTGGTGGTTACAATCTAGCAGTTATATCGCTTGCAGCAGCCGCAGCAGGTTTAAACGCTGCCAATGTTGTTACTGATCTGTATCAAGTGCCTGTACATAACCAAGGTGCTGATAAGTCTTACCGTTATGCAAGGCTCGTTTCTGCTGTTGGTGGTACTACTCCATCAATTACGATTGAAGCGGCTTACTTATCGGATAGATTAATTTAAGCTTTGCTACCCCCTTAATTGGGGGTATATTAAATCATCTTAATAAAAATGTGAAGAATATGCTTAATTTAAGTAAATTTATCGAAATAAGAGACGAAGATAACAAACCGGAAAAAACTGGACGCGGGGAACCTCGAACCGTCGGTTTGAAAAATGCTTTTAGTCTACTATCTACAAAAAAATGGGAAATAGCTGAAACAGAAAGCATTCTTAACCCTACATCGGGAAAGCTGGAAGACGTTATAAAAGCTATTAAACCTATAAAATGTGAAGAAGTGGAAAAGAGTAAGTCTTCGGATGATGAAGCACCGCCACCACCGGACGAAGGTGACAGTTTGTTATCATAAAATAATCTCTTAGGACGGTATAAAAACCGTCCTTTTTTATTGGAGATTTTTTATCATGGGTAGAATACCACCCCGCAAGCCTTGTAAAAACAAAGGCGCTACTAGACCTTGTGAGATCACTCAAGGCGTATTACTAAACACTATCTTAGGTTCTTCCGATGCCGATACAGGCGCGGAAGATTTTGAGTTTTCAGACCTAACGAATTTCCTTTTTTCTGATAATACTAATTTTGAATTTTCAAATTAAGGAGCTTTTATTATGGGCGATTTAAAAAGCCGTGGCGCGAAAACAAGTCCTGTTATCACTGATAATATGTACCTACAATCTCAAGAGGGTGGAGTTGCTGCCCCTGATGGGTATATTTCCCTCGACCAATTACAAAATATCGTAACCCCCTATGATGGAGTTGACACAGAAGCCAATATACTGGCTATGAGCGCGACAACCTTCTTAGGTCAATCTTGGTTCGCAACAGATACGAAGATTGTCTACAAAGCTATCACAAACATACTCACCGTTGACGCGTGGCAAAGTTTAACCGTTAAATATGGTAATACTACTGACACGTACGCATTAGGACCAACACAAGATGGCCAAATGCAGGATATCGGGCGTGAAATATTTTACATAGCTTGTAACACTGGCGTTTCAGGAGCTACCGCACTTAATCCGAAAGTTTTTCTATCCATTGGGACAACGGTAGGCAATGAACAGTTTCAAAACGTCCTTTTAGCTGCTGCAAATGATTTAAGCGAGGGTTCATTCTTCGGTTTAAATACTACTGATTTAGGGTCAGGTGTGAAGGGTAAACTTACAACTTATGGCGAACTTAAAGACATTAATACTTCTGCGTGGTTGGTTAATGATATTTTATATGTGGATACCGTCGCAGGTGATTTAACAAATGTACAACCCAGTATTAACGGTTTCGCAGTTGCTAGAGTTCTGAAAATGGATGCTACAACAGGTATAATTTTCGTTAATACCATCGCAACGAACCGAACAGACCCCGCAGAAATACCGATAGGTATTGATAGAATATATTTAACAGCTGATGAAGAAACTCCAGTTGCTACAACTTTTTTTGAAGCATTACGGGAAGATCGAGGTACGATTGCAGAAGCTACAGAGGTCATAGTTGTCCCTGACGATAGTACTGTTGGAGCTGCGCAAGATCATATTTCAATGGTATTAGTATCAGATACGACTAGCCGTGCAGGTTTGAAAAGAGCCTTTTTAGACTTCTCACAAAGCATAGGCAATGCACAGGAAAAAATACACTTAGAAATATATCACGCGGATGCAAACGGCGTACCTATTGACTCAGGAATACTAACAGAATCTATTACAGACTTTGCAGGTGTTCGGCCTGTGGTATTGATGTCTTCATCTTTGTTAGACACTCCAAGCGGTACAATATTTCATCAAGAATTAACAGGTTTACAATCCGAAGATTTTGCTTTCCCATCAGGGGATAGGCTATTAATGCATGTTAGATGTGAAAAAATCGGTGTTGCTGGCGCAGATAAAGTATTTACTATTTACTTTGGTACTGATCACAGTTCATATATTGAAGCAGTCCAGCAAATTGGTTCAAGCCTACAATCTGCTTATGAAATTGACCCCGATATTGTTACAACTGCGGTTATTGGCCCTGTCACTATGACACGCGGGTCAGCAGCGGACACGGATAATGTATTTGGGATAAAGAACGGTGCAGGTACTGAGACAGTAGCTATAACTGGTAATGGTAAAATACATAGTGAGTTGACAGAACTAGTTCTTGAACAGACAGGTGATTTAAATGGCGACATGAAATTATCCTTACAGAATCGCGACGATTACGCAGGTATATTGCTTGAGTCAAGCACCATTGATTTTTTAGGAACTAAGTATGTTCCTAATACGGGATATGCGTCGTCGTGGGTTTATGAACATAGAGCCAGTTTCATTATGGGCTCAGATAACACTGTTGGAGAGTTTCAGTTTCTCGATGATGTTGATGGTTTTGTCGATGTAGTTTTTTCGACGGGCATAGGTGGAACAATAGTAAATTATAGTGATTTGACCGTAGTTGATGGTGACATATTCTTACTAAAGGGTGACCTAATACAAAAGCCATCTACAAGTATAACGCCAGTTGTTAACGGTGAGTTGGTATTTGAAGCAACTAGCAATACTTCACTAACAATTAAACACAAAGGTACGGACGGAACCGTTCGTTCTGTAGTGCTAACATTAACTTAACTTAAGGAAAAAATATAATGAGTATGACATATAGTAAGCATTCAATAACATTTGTCGCAGGTGTGGCAAGTGAGATCGTAATTTCGTGTAGCATGGCAGGAACTAGAACAGCTCACCAAGTAACGTTTTTTTTAGATGAAGTTGCAGACCTTGCGCCAGTGTCATCTGGCGCAAGCAAAACACACGTTACAGAAGCAAAAAGCTACGCGGACGGTCTAGGGAGTTTAATTAATTTAGATAAGTCAAACTATACACTGTATACGGATGATAAGAAGCGTGATATAGAAATCTATAAGTTTGTTTGAGAAGTGTTAAGAGAGGTAGTCATATTAATGGCTTAATTGTAATATAGATTAAAATAGCTATATTCACTTAACATCTAAAAAAATGTGAAGGAATATGCAAGATGTCTGATAATTCTAATAATGTTCCTGAATCAACCATGACCATAAAACAAGTAGCTTTATTAATCGTTGCCATACTCGGTATAGGCGGTGGTGCTCTGGGCGCTTTTAATGGTAATTCAGGTGCAGATAAACCAGATATTCATGTTAACAGGGCTGTAAACACGAATAGTACACACATTGGGACATTATTTAAAGCTAACGATGAATTAAAACGCAAGCTTGAATTAATGGAAAATAAACTAGATAAATACTTAAGTGCAACTCACAATATCGATAAAAGTGTTACTGTATTAAAAGCGCATGTAGAAGGAATCAAAAGACAAAATAGTATGATGATTCATTTAATGCAAGAATTAACCAAAAAGTAGGGCAATATGGCAGTAACTTTAATAGTACAAACTGATGGTGCGGCTGTAGCAGGTGCTAATACTTTTGTTGATGTAACTTTTGCAGATTTATATTTTAGTGATAGAGGCGTTACAGATTGGGACACGGTCGCAGAGAAAGAAACAGCTCTTTATAGGGCTGCTCAATACTTAGAAACCAATTACTGTTATAAAGGTCAACTTTATGACGAAGCTTTAGAGGTTCCCTTTTCTAGGAAAAATGTCTGTGATAATGAAGGGCGTAGTCTGGACGGTATTGTACCGGAACAGATTAAAGAAGCACAATGCGAATTAGCTTTGCAAGGTTCTAAAGGTCTTTTAACATATGATGCGGATGGAGTACCTAAAGCTTCTGTAACAGGTGCGGTAATAACAAAAGTAAAATTAGATGTATTGGAAGCTGAATTTACAGGTACAGCGCCGAATAGCGGAACCGCTACAAATGCCAATGTATTTGATTATGTTGATACGCTTATAGGTTTCTTAACATGTACCGCAAATAATCCGTTTAACGGTGTTAACGTAGCTAACTATTAAGGGGTAAATATGTCTAATACATTTGATGATATCGGCCCTGATTTAGTTAATTTGTTAATTAATAATTCTCCTTTAGGTCCAGTTACAGGACAATACACTTCTCAAGGGACTACAACATTTGCTCCCAGTACCCGAGAACCTATAAATACGCCCGATATCGTTGAAGTTATTAACACTACCCCGCTTTTATCCTATAAAAAAGGGGAAATCGATGGTAAATTAATTTTACAAGGTGATACAAAAATAATAATTGATCATCAAATATTAGTAGATTTTAACGGTGCTGGGCCAATTGTACCTAAAGAAGGCGATTCATATTTGAAAGATGGAAGAGATTTTAGAGTACAGAACGCAAATCCAACTTACGGCGGCGATACAATTTTATTTTGGATATGCCAATTGCGCCAAGGGATTGCAACATAATGCCTAGTAATATTAAACAATTGCGAAAAGACTTAGAGAAAGAACTACTCGCTGAATCAGGCGCACAGACTGCACAGAAAGACGCAGCTAACAAACTTATTGATGTTATGGCTAAAGCTACCCCAATAATTACAGGGGAATTAAACGGCGGCTGGACGGCTACAATTAATGCGCCTGCCAGCAGTAGCAGCGGAATTAATAAAACCCGTATGGCTACCATACAAAACAGAGCAGTTACCACAAGCTTAAGCGGAAAAACTGATTTTTTCTTTACAAATAACATTGATTACTCAATTATGGTAAACAATAGACATCGATTTGTAGAGTTGTCAGTTTTGGAAGTTGTTCAATTTATGGCCGCTAAAGGTGTAAAGATAACTGTAGAAGGTAGATAGGTATGACAACAGATATTACAGATGAAATTTACCTGTTTTGGGTCAAGCAGTTTAAGGCAATTGGACAAGCTAACAATATCGCGGTATCTTTACCTAACGAAGCATTTACTCCACCAGACAATAACGTTGCGTGGATAGAGCTTTTATTAAACTTCTCGCCTGATTCAACAAAGATTGCGCGAGGTACTTATGAAAAACTTGGAATAGCGTCGGCTGTGCTGCACTTTCCTATAGGTCAAGGGATGGTCCCTACAAATGCATTAGCCAAGATTGTGATTGATGCGTATCAAGATGCTGTTTATCTTGATGATATATTAAGAATAATTTCTGTAACTTCTTCCAGTGGAGCCAGAAATCAAAATAGTTTTGATACAATAGTTGATATCAATTTTAGATTTAAAACTTCGAATCTTGGCGAAATAACGTCGAGTTAAAAAAATAAATGAAGGACTCGAAAGATGGGCCAGTTAGAAATCGACTTATTAGGAACCAGCAAACAGGGACTAGGGTATATTTTAATAGTAGATGGTTTGCCACTACAATTACAGATAAATGACCCCGCTTCTATTGATACCACGCGTAATACTTTAGAAGCCACGCATACACTAACCACAGGTTTCAAAGCTTCAAAGCCTGAAGAACTTGCGGAAGAGTTGAACCAGACGTTATCTGTGTTTTTCTCTCCAGATACTCAATACGCTTTTGATATTTTAGAATCCACCTACGCCACGACTCCACGTGAAGTTTGGATAGTTTTCCCAGTTATACCAAAACTTGGTGGAGTTACACAAGCCGCAGCATATTGGTATTTATCAGCCGGTCAAGTTGCCAGTGGTAGTATTGCAATGCCATTAGGGGCTTACATGACTCAAGAGGTAATTGTTACTGGCGGAGATATATCACCTGCTTTCAAAATACAGCAGCCAGATACGAAAGCTGTTGGGATTGATAAAACCGATATTAAAACCGACGTAGTATTGACGGGTGATTTAATCGCCACGTTAGCACCTACCGCAGCAGGCACAACAAACGCGCCAATGATTTACGAGTTAACTGGTGCAGGTGTTGATAATGATAAAGTTAATATTGTCGGTAATCAAGTATTTGCTGCTATTGATATGACCATTACCTCCTCAGCTGGTGCTAATGCGACATATAATCTTACTATCACACAATGGACGCTATCGGGTTATGATGATCAAGACGCCGATCTAAGTGATATAGACGTAGCAGTTGTCTATACTGTAACAAGTTAAAACGCTGCGCCCTCATGGGAAGGAACTTAGCGGTGTTGGAATTACGCCGCTAAGTTTTTTTAATTAATAAAAGGACATATAATGTCAGATGTGAAGAATAAAAAGATTGTGAAGTTTGGTTCCAAAGATTTCAACGCTGCTATGAAAAAGCAGACTAAAGAAAACGATAAAATACTTGAACCTGTTGCCGTACCTATTGGCGATGTATATGTAAATCTGTACCCAAGCCTACCAACCTACGCAGGACGCGAAGAAATAAGTGTTTTACGTGGGTTTACTTTCGACCCTGTGACAAATGAGGCGAGCAAAGAACCGGATGAGAACGGTTTAGATTATTTAGTAGCTTCTATTATTGTTCTGGCGAAAGATGAAGAGGGTAAAAGAATATTTACCCCTGAAAATGCTACATTATTAGCATTGACCGAAGGTACGGAATGGATAGCATTTGCAGAAAAAATATATAAAGTTATGGGCGTTTCTATAGATAAAAAAGAAGGGGACGCCAGCGCACTCGCAAAAAAGCCCGATTAATATTTGAACCCGATTATACTTTTATATTCACTTTAGCACATGGACCATTTAAAGGTCATACTTTAGAATACATAAGAAATTTACCAGCTACAGAGATAGACGAGTGGAAAGAGGAATATAGTCGTTGTCCGTGGGGCCCTAGGGCTGATCAAATATTTAGGTCAAGCGTTTTACAATATTTACATTCTATCGTAACGGAGAAAAACGAACCAATTGATAAATTTTCTCTAAATAAAACTGGTAGCATAAGAGATGATTTAATGATACAGTTAGGTATTGACACAGAGAACGACAAGACAATAAGAGAAAACTTTAAGACTGATAAAACCGCTGGTGCTGTCCAATCTGGATTTAAAAGAATGTTTGAGGGTTAAAAATGCCTACACTTAAAATAGAAATACCTAAACCAGATGCAAGAGGTTTTGCAACTTCGAGTAAGATTATCACGAAATCTTTAGCTGCTATGGAAGCGCAAATAAAAAAGACCGATGTAGCTGCTATTGCTTTAGCTAAAAGGCTTAAAACTCTACAAAAAAGTCGAGGTCAAGGCGGCCGTAGCTCTATCTCTAGAACTAGTTCTAGAGGTGGCGGTGGTGACTCTGTTGGTGGCGCGTCTGCTTTACGTGGTGTTGGTAGGCTTGTACCATCAATAGGTAGAATAGGTATAGCCGCAGGCGCGGCAGCTGGAGGAGTTGCATTACTAGGTATTGGTTTAACGGCTCTGGTCAAGATAGGTAAAGCTACAATTCCCGTTTTTATAGCGTTTGAAGATAGATTAGTAGATACTGGAAGAATATTAAATTTAAGAGGCCGTGAATTAGACGAGTTTGGGAAAACCTTCCAAGAACTTGCAGGCGTTATCCCAATCGCCACAAATCAATTATTAGCCTTCGCAGGTTTGGCGGCTCGGTTCGGTGTACAAGGTTCTAAAAGTATTGAAGCATTCACTTTAACCGCTGGTCAACTTAACCTAGTGCTGGGTACTTCTAACGAACAATTACAGCAATTGGCACAGATTGCCAATTTAACCAACTTCCCTATTGATGAGATAGGTAAATTTGGTAATGCTTTAGCTGTGTTAGATCAAAGTTTACCTACTACAGCAGGGCAAATATTAACAGTAGCGCAACGGATTTCACAAGCTACGCAGCAATTTAAATTCAGCGCACAGCAAGTACTAGCGTTTTCCTCAACCTTAGCAGCTGCGGGTTTACGTGGTGAATTAGTTGGTACAGCTATTGGTAAATTATCAAGGGGCATAGCTAAGTTAGAAGGTCAAGGTATTTCTGACTTATTAGCAGGTTTAGACGTTGATTCGAATGGATTACGTTTAACACGCGAAGAATTTGAAAGGTTAAGAGTCTTAGACCCCGCAGACCTTTTAAGACGTATAGCCACACAGAGTTTAAACACTTCTCAAACGTTAGCTACGTTAGGCGTTAATAATGATAGAGTTATACAAGCTTTTGATATATTGAACCAAAGAGCCGACGAACTAAATAAAAGTTTTAGAAGCGTTAATAAAGAATTTGAACGTACAACCACACTTGAGAGACAAGCAGCAGAAAGAACTCAAACATTGTCAAGTCAAATAAAAATACTTGGTAATAACTTTACTACTGCCTTAACTTCGGTTGGTAAGTTTGGTGTAGAACTTATAGGGCTCGATACCATCATAAAAGAGCTTAACGGTACTTTTGAGAAATTTAATATAGTACAGAACTCTATAAAAAACATTACTAATAGCTCTTTCGATGTATTCTCACGGCTTACAGGGAGTACAGAGACAGATGAAGTAACGCAAAGGTTTAAAGACCGTGAGCGGCTTGAAAATGCAGCAGTACAGAGAGGAATACAATTACAGAAAGTAAATGTAAGAGAGCGTAAGAGATTAGAAGACGCAATATTTAGAGACAGTATTCAAAATTTATCTGAACTCGATAGAAATATTGAGGAAATAAATAGAAAGCGTCAAGATGAATTGGCTAATATTAGATTATTAACTACAGAAGAAGAGAAAAGACTTCAAGCTATTATCGCCAGAGCTAAAGCGAATAAAGATGATAACGTCGCTTTACAGAGAGCTAACCAAATCGCTAAGATACAAAAAGATGCTGCCGATATTGTTAGGTTAATCAATGCTAGAGCCCGTGTAGATGCCGAATCTGCGCTAGAACGCCAACGACCAACAGCTGTACCAACTATTGAAACTATTACAGATGAAACTCAAGCTTTAACAGTTACTAATAGAATTGCCCAAGGTGGCGAAGCTGATGAACTTATTCAAAAAGAAAATCAAAGAATACTTTTAGAAATAAACAGAAATATATCTCGCGGTAATACATTGACCCGTCAACAACTAGACGCTGAAAGAAATGAAACTACTTTTGAATATGTACCGAACTAAAGGAAATTTATAATGGCTGTTATCGGCGTACAGAGAATAAGAGAATTCGAATATGATAAAATATCTTTAGTAGGTAGAGAAGGCTTTAACGTTTATTTTGATGACCTTGGCGATAATTATACATCTACTAAAGCTTTGCAAGCCTCATCAGCCGTAGACCCTAACACAGCTTTAGCTATTCCGCAGAAAGGGCAAGAAATGTTTACAGGTTCGGGTATTACCGTTACTGGGATATCTGTAGGACCGTTTCAAGGTCAAAATGCTTGGTGGCGTGTTGATGTCACTTACAGCGTTGACAGTTCCGAGGCTTTACCAACTGCTACATTCTCACAAGAACCGTGGCTAGAACCTACACAATACTTTTACACCAGTACAAATACGCGCGAACCTGTTACAGTTGACGAAGAAGGGCGCGCAGTAGTTCCTAGTAGTGGCGGTACTTTCCAGAAACCACCAGAACGAGATAAAGCTGTAGAAGTTATAACGATAAAGAAAAGAGAACCTAGAGGTGGTTTTGATCCTTCCGTACGCTACGGATATTTAAACGCCCTTAATGATAGTGCGGAGTTTATAGAAGGTAATGTTTACACTAAAGAAACTTTACTATTGCGCAAATGGGACGCATCGCCAAGAACTGCTAAAATAACTAGCGCAAACGGTACGATATCAACAGAATTTTACTGGGATGTTACAATAGTTATTCATGTAAACCGCGATGGCTGGAAGACTCGAATACTTGACCGTGATATATTTTGGGCAGATAAAGCAAATAATAAAAAATTAGCCGCAGGTGTCAGAGGTTCTAGAACTTTACAGCCTGTACCGTTAAACGGTTTAGGTCAAAGAATTTTCGACGCAAACGGTGGTATCCTAAATGAACCTACTACTGGAACGAATACAGATTTACACGCAGGTTTACCACCTTTAGAGTTTGAGAAACTTTCAAACGATAGAGGCGTTAATTTATTGTATACTTTCCGTAAAGCATTACCTTATAGTAAATTAGGTATTTAAAAATGACTGTAAATCTTTCAGATGCGGCAGCGCAAGCAATGGGCGAAACTTTTGATATAGTTTTACGCCCTGATGATACCGCAGGAAATGAAGACCAATTAAGTTTTTTACCGCCTGATATATGGGTAGAACTTACCGAAGAGGTAGAAGTTGCCGCGGTTTTTGTAGGTTATAAAGGCGTTGAGGTTAGAATAAATAATGTTACTGGTGATTTTGAACAAGTCGCATCTGAAAACGGCCCTCTTATATACGATTTTGACACGTCCGATGAAGACGACATATTTAAGATACTGATAAAAGAAGCTAAAAATACAGCGGGTTTAGTTGGTGATTTTGTAAAGATTCAAGAAGGTATCGACGATGCAGACGTAACTTATATGGTTTTCACTGCTGGCGGTGGTGCTGCGGCTGCGGGCACTATCGTTACGTTAACCATTACCGGAAAAGTCAATACGACTGAGTATACTGCGCTATTAACTACGGAATTTGGTGGCGCTACAACAGGAAGCCCAGTAACCGCACGTCCTTTAAAATTAACCAGCGGTGATTTACCAATTGGTGGTATACAGTCTCATTTCTTTGCACAATTAAGACTTGATGGTTCCTACTCCCTTGATCCTGCGAGTTTCTTATAATGGCTATAACATCTTGGACAGATAGAAACATGGATTTCAATAATGTCCAAGGGATTTACGCCCCTATAGGACTTGAAGCAATTACAAACGCCTTAAACGAAAGAAGTGAAAACACTAATAATACTTTAATTTCTTACGTTGAAGGCGACCTTATGAGTGTGACTTTAAAAAATGATATACGTGCTAAAATACTAGCCTCTATCCCTGTCTGGCTTAACCAAGAAAACGCCACAGCTGGAGAGTTCATTGGTTTTGATAGTTCTAATAAACCACCAAGGTGGACTACTGCGAGTATGTTAACCTCTCTCGGTGATGTAGCTTTTTATGATGACAACTTGATATCTGCTAGAATGATGGAGCAATGGTATCAAATAATAAACCGTTTAGTTTGGCGCGATGATACTGGCGGTAATTTTACAGTAAAAGAATCTCGTTCAGGACAAGGAGCAACAGAAACAACTATTGCAGCAGCAAGGACATCTATGGAAGACGCTTTTAACGCCGCGTCATGGTCCGGCCCTGTGGGCTTCTCTGTTCGTGCAGTAATGCAGTCACAACTTTATGATTTTGGTACACCTGAATTTAGATTTAGAGGTTTGAAAGCTAGGAAAAAACCTAGATTTAGTAATTTTTTAACAACTTTACCGATAACAATAGACGCTTACATTGACCCAAGCGCACCAGCTGGTGGAACTTTTGACGATAACGGTGACGATGTATTAGAAGGCTTTTTTCATAGGTATGATACAGAATTAAATATTACTGATGGAGAATTAACCAATTATTCACCGTTTACAGATAATCCACCTGTTTTTCTTGTTGGTGATGTTGACGAGGGCTGGATTAATGACGGTGGAACTTTATTAGTAGCTAAATATGATGAACCTAACGGATTTAATTTTACATTTTAAGTAATAATATTATAATATGATAAAAAGGATTTCAATATATGGCTGGTATTATAGCAAATTATACTACAGATATAGAGTTAATTAATAATTCTGAACAACCTATATTTCCAAAAACTACTAATCAAATAACTAACAGCCGTACAGTTGAATTAATAGCGAATAAACCATTTGACGTTTCTATAAAATTGCTAAATAATGGTGATCCCGTAACAACCGTTACAGTCTTTAGAGTACTAGCCAAAGCCTTTGGTGATAATACTACCTCACCTATATTATTAGCCGATACAGGCGACAATAATTTAACTGGATCGGCAACAGGCGATTATATTGCCCATATTCTAAAAGATAAGTTAGATGAAACACTTGCAACTTCTTTCGATTCTGTACCGGATGGCTCAATTGCTATATATTTTGAATTTGGTGATGGCGTAGATACTGTACAGGTTTTTGACAGAATTAACGTTTTCGATGAAAACTTTGATGGTACAGGTAACACTATACCGGTAAACAACGATACTTTAAGATTGTCAACAGGTGGTACAGTTAAAGGTAACTTTGGTTTAGGTACGGGCGCTGTAGTTCCTGCTGTATCCCTATCTGACACTGTTTCCACTACTAAAGGTGTCTTACCATATCCAGCAATGACAGAAGTACAAAGAGACGCTATTACGCCAGTGTTAAGGCTAACAGTCTTTAATACTGATAGTAACCAACCGGAAATGTGGGATGGATCAAGTTGGGTTAGTTTGGTAACGGCTGGAAGTTCTGCAACAGGCCGGATTGATCTTTCAGCGGGTGGTGATCCCTTAGAAGTGGACTGGGCATTAGGTGATACATTTTTTAAGAGTATTGCGGTTAATGAAACATTTACTTTTATTAATATTGTTCAAGGGCAAACTATTTATTTAGATATTACCGGAAGTGCTGGTGCTGTTCTTACCTTGCCAGCTACTACAATAGCGATGTATGGTACTCCATGGGTGACAGATGTAAGAAACTTTATAGAAATTAAAGCGGTTAACGGTGCTACTGAACAGACTACAGTAGTAAGAAACGCTTAATAAATTTGGTTGGTGTAGGTTTTTGAATTCTTCACAGTTTTTTTCCTACACCAACCATTTACCTTACAACCAAGGTAAAATGTCATTTCCTAAAACGTCTAAACCTATTCTACACACTTTTCCATTGGCAAATAAACTTTCCAAAGTGTTAAAACTACAATAAGAACAGTATTTATAATTTACGTAGTAATTTAAAGCTAATGGGTCATCTAGTATCATACACTCAATACTAACCCTAGTTTCCTCAATTTGCACATTCTGTATATAAGCCCTTATATAACCAGTGGTTAATACTATATCATTGTTTTTCAAAAGCTCAACGAATTCTAAAGTGCTAGGCGTATCAACATCAAAAAAGAATAATAATTTATTATATACGATTTCTTCCAATGATGGTGTTTCTATGTTAAATTCTTCGCGTATAATAAGTATTTTATGAGATTCTGCACTAACTTCTTTAAATTTTATAATCCCGTATTCCCGTAAAGATGTCATTTTTATTGGTCCCTTAGCACGTGCATCATACATAAAGCGTCCGCAGTATAATAAGTTACTTTACCTTTTTTCTCTACAATCTCACATTTATTAAATTCTAGTTTTGGGATACTTGCAGGAAATAGTTTTTTAGCGAAGTCACATAAAGCTGTTTTACGGTCGTTATAATCGAATGGTAGTCTAAACCCTATCTTTTTCTGCCAAGCTTTAGGCCGTTCTGTTACGTATGGTACACCAGACATATAGCAAGCAGTTCGCCAACATGTAAAGTTTTCACTAAGAACAAACGCGTCTTTTGACCTATCTTTTTCGCCAAATGATTGTTGATGCTCAATATGAACCATAGAAACATTGTTCTTTAATTCATGATTAATTATATAAGTTAGCAAATCGCAAATTAATGTTAAATTCTTTTTGGGACATCTAGCGACTTTTACAGTATGATCATCTTTCACGTATGCAACACCACCGTCAACACCGCAATCAATGTAAATAGAATTTTTATTATACAGCATAATTTTCCTTTTGTTTATTTGCTCTACGTAATAATATAAGGTCTGCAAGATAAAATTCAAACAAGAAAAAACCCGCTACAGTTTTCGGTAGGATTTGTTGTAGAGCAAATGTAACAAAAGGTCGTAGCGGGTAAGATTAATATTATAGGTTGTTTAGTATTTATCAACCGTTAACATAAACATTTAACCATATTTGAGGGACGGTAACACCATTACCAGATTGTATAAATGTTGAACCGTCAAAGCGTACTTTATGTGTAGTTACCTGCACACCTGAAACAGAAGATGTAGCAATAACCGCAGCAGTTGAAAGGCTGTAATATACGTGTAGGCTTGAACCAATCGCATCACCACCAAAAGACATATTAGTACCTGAGCGAACTATATTAGTTCCGTCTATATTTCCCGATTCGCCAGTATTGTGTTTGCTGGCTGCTTCAACTTGAGAAATTATAAATTCTAATTGAAGTTTACCAGAAACTATATCATCATTTGAAATACTGCGTATAGTTCTACCTTCTTCATCTGGCACAGCTAAATCGACTTCATAAGGCGTTGCAGCTGTTAGTACTGCCCAATTTGCAACAGATTTAGAGTATGCAAGAATTGAGGAACTACTTAGAGCAACAGAATCATGTACCCAATTAGTATTTATCTTCTTACCCCAAGTGTTTTCTAGGGGATTTTTGTGTAATGTCATAGCCATTTGCTAATCTCCACTATTTTTATATTTAATACAACTTCAATATATATTAAGTTATTAATTATTCACCTATCAGTTACCAAACCTTATTTTAAGTTCTTCGTATTTCGCGAGGCTTGATTCTTCTTCTGTTCTTTCATCTTCAATCTTAACCAACCTTTTCGCCTCTTTTTCTTGTTCCGCATCTTTTTTCATATCTTCAATAAGTGATTGTTCATTTAATAAATGTTTAATCTGGACAGTTGCGGAAATATCGATACCACCGCGACGATGTGACATTCCCATCGTTGTGAACCCTTCCAAACGTATAGCTTTAGAATCTATACGTACAATATCAAGATCAGTAATGTAATGTGAGTCATTATAATAGGTAGGGAAGCACATAACATGTTTTTTACACGCCTCTAAGATTGCTTCGTTTAGCCCTTCAAGTTCATAATTCAGTCTAACAGCACGTTTCAATTGTTTTTTTAAGTCCGTAATATTTGTGTCACCGATTAGCAACATGGCAACATCATGAAATACTGTACCAGTAGATTCTGAACATATGCCAGCTTCACGCATAAGGCACTTAGCGTCATACTTATCTTGTTCTAGCTTCCGTATATCCTCGTTCAGTGCATCTATCTTTTGTAAACGCTCTATATCTGTTTTATTCATTTTATAATTCTCCAAATATTAAAGATATACCGAAGCAAATACCAAATACTGCGGCACAAGTTATAATTAATTCTAACATCCGATTAGCTTACAATTTTCGCTACAGTAAACCTGTTGATGAGGGTTTAATGGGTTTCTGCACCGCGCACAATTCGACTCATTCATTGTAGGATATGGTTTTGATTGTTCGTATAGCCACCATTTTCCTAGTTTTAATAATTTTGGTTTTTCAGTAACGTCCCCGCGTACCAATTCCAATGTCACTAGAATTTGATGCATTGTATAGCCATTATGATAACCGACGAGATTCTTAAGTAATGCTTTAGTGATGTAGTCACGCCTAAACTCTATTGTTTCATCAGGTCCAAATCTTGTACCATTAAAAGCTCTCGTTATACCTTCATCGGTTGGTAATGTATAATATTTCATAATTTAATTCCAATCCAGCATAGCTTGACCTATGGGTTTAAACAAAAGTACATCATTTACTAATTCTACAGAAACGTAGCCTTTTGCAATAAATTTAAACATAGTTTCAGTTACTAGTTTCTCTGTGTATCCATCAACAGCCATAATATCTTTTATGCTTGCCGCTTCTAAATTACAATGAAAATGTATTTTTAACCTCGATACAATCTCCCAGTTAACAGGCATATGCGATATAAGTTTTATATATATTGTTAACTTCTTCGCATATTCATTGCGATCGGGGTGGCCCTCAGCAATCGAGGTTTTTAGGTATTCTATATCACGCTGCAACATGGTGTGCCTAGATATATACTCACCTTGCGGAATATTACTTATAAAGAAGAAGTCGTTTAAATGACTCATGATTTATCATCCCTCGTGCGGCCTATCCATCCTTTTTTAATAATTTCTAGTTTGTAATCAATAGGGAAGAATTCTGTTTGATGGTCAAGAACTTCACAAATTATTATATTCTTATCAATATCGAAAAATAAAGGTGTTTTCGCGGACTCAATAATAGATTGCATTGTTCCTACGTAAAGAACCCGTACATTATCAACGCTATAAATATTCCCTCTTACTAATTCATTCAATTTCAAGAATAATTTTGCACCTGTTATATTCATTTGACTTACCTTTTTTAATTTTTACAGTATTGAGAAGTCTATTTCCATTTCGGTAACGACTTCGTTTTTGATTTCAGTATTTTGAGTGGTTTGTTTAGTTGGTTGAAAGAAGTTTCTAAAAAGTAATGACGTTTCAACTCCGCGATAAGTTTCTAAAACCGCTCTAGATGCCTTGTAGCCAGCTTTTAAAGCACTTGATAGTAGTTTACTGTACTTGACAGCAGGATTATATAACTTACGAGCCCTAGCAATCCTATGAGCGTTTTTGAATAATTCGGATTTTGAAACGTTCTTTAGCATGTTATTTCCTTTTGTTTTATTTGCTCTACAACCTTAAAATAACACGTTAATCATAATATACAAACCATAATGTGAAACTTTAGCCGCGCGATATATATTTATAATTACATATTAGTAAGAAAAAGGGTGGGATTTGATACGTTTTTTCAGACTTTTATGCGAGATATAGCTACTATTATAAAAAGTAGGGGGGATTTGCTATGTTTTTTCACTAGGCATGCCGTAAGTCGTTATCAATCAACGAGGTGATATTATTGCAAATATTTAAAATCTATGCAAATTAATTGCAAAATTCTACGCAAGTATAAAGTAATTAACAACTTATAGATTTCACCTATTTTTAGCAATTTTTCAAAAGTCAACTGGTAGGCAACTTGCAATTCCTTCGGTTATCTGCTATTTTTAAAGCGTAGATCAAATCTAACATTAAAGGAAAATACTAAGTGAGTGACACAAAACTTCAAATACTCTTTGGTAAGCATATCAAAGGGCGATTATTAGATAATCATAAGAAAGACCAGAAAGCTACAGAGCTTTGTACTATAAAAGATTTCCTAGATAGTAATTCCCAGTTATATAAAAATACTTCCGAACCTTTTTTAATCCCTGCAACAAACATTGATAATAAATCTGGTAGGTTTTACACGCAAAGTATTTACACATCTGGGAAATTCAAATGTTCTGTTATGGGTTTCGATTTAGATTTAACTACTAAAGGATGGGGAAAAAAGAAACCTTTAGGATTCTTAAATACTCTTCTAAAAAAATGGAAGATATGCAGAAATGCCTCATTCATTGGTACGACTAAAGGAGGTATAAGGATATTTTTTGTATTGTCCGAGCCTTTAGAGCCTAACCAATGGCAATTTTTACATGATAAGATTGAACAAGATTTGTTTTTAACTTTCGGATTAATAACGATTAATAAGAAAGGTAAATTAAAACGTAAAGGTGTAGAGATAGCTAACACTAAGTTCCAAGTAGATAGAAGAACACCAGCCGTATTAATCCGCGCACCATACGGTTATAGGGATGAGGAGAAAGTTATTGATCAACCATACTTCGCGGAAATCTCCAGATTGAAAGATAACAATATAAATGTAAATGTCTTTGGAAATGTTTTTATTGAGAATTTGCCACAAGTTGGTAGCATTTACCCTAAAGGGTATGAGCGTTCTTCACTACCTTACAGCAATACGCCTGATTTATCTAAAGTTTCTTTACCTGAAAATATTTACCCGATTGTATTAGACCCCGAAGAAATCCCCGAAGCGGGAGGCCGTGACAATTGGATATACTCCACAATCGTTCATTCCCTGATTAATAGATATTTAACTAAGCTTACACCGCAACAGTATTTAAAAATGGTAGAGAATGCGGTAAATGATATTGATGGCGATGATAACGGCAAAGCATGGATACATACAGCTTGGAATAAAATAAGGTCTAATTACCCGAGGCGTTTAAATTCTTATAATTTAGATGCGTCTTTAAATGATATTGCCCAAGTGCAGAATGTTGGAAATGGTTTTACACTTTTTAGCGTTAAAGAATATGAACAGTGTATCAATACTAAAAACGTCTACAAGACTTCTAAGAAATTTGAAGATAAAATAAAAGATCAGATATTAAAACACAATAATGGCACATTACTTTTTAATAGTCCAGCAGGTGCGGGAAAGAGTGCAGCTGCGCATTATGCTATAAAAAATAGGGATGCTGTTCTATATGTAACTCCTAATAGAGCGCACATTACTAAAGTAATAAAAGATTTCCCAGATATTAACGTTGTTCATTCCTACGAGGTTTTAATTTCTGATGAGTGTAAAAATGTAAGAATATTGAAAAGTGAAAAGAAGATATTACGAGAGTATTATAAAGATTATACAAGTAAAATTGCCAAAACTTTAAATCTAATTCGTTGTTACCCATACACTAGGCTAGATAATGTTATGACTTTTTACGTTAATGGTAAAAATATCTTACAGCCATTTTCACGATATGTAACAACTGCGGAGAAAGCCAAGAACGGGGGAGATATTAGTAATATTTCTAAAGCTGTTAATAGAGTTGCTAGATATCAACGCAAATCGATTGATACGTGCATTAATGGAGTTACAACTGTATTAACCTTAGCGATGCTTAAAAAGCGCTCTAATCACTTTTTAGATTGTCCCGATGATATGTTAATTGTAATTGATGAATCCCAACCAGTAGATTTTGTTGAACCGATTCAGTTTAAAGAAAAATTAGAGAATATTGAAATTTGGGGTAATACCGATATTGATGTTAGTACTTACCAATATTTAGATGAAGTTGAAGAACAATTAAATTTCTTAGATTTCCTTAAAGACCGTCCCAGTGTATTAATCAACGCTGACAAGGGATTAAAAAACACTTTAGAAAATTACAAATTATATGATACTATTGAACTAGTTGGTGAAGATATGCCGCCAATTTTTGATCCTGATTTGCATTATATTTTATGTCCAGACTTAACCAGTGGTTATGTAAAAAATAGGGTTAAAGGTGACGCTATGGAGTATGATTGTAGAGTTGAGTTAACTAAAAACCTAGAAGCTGAAAAGATACGCCCAATAACTGACGGTAGAAACTTACAAGGTAATAGAATAAGCTTAGATAATATTAAGACTGCTACAGGCTCAAATGATTTTATAAACTCACATTGTTCGTCTACAGTGATGACCCCCTCCCCTAGTGAAATAAAATCGTTTGTTGCCTGTACTGGTTTATGTGTTGAAGCTGCTAAAAACCTTTTAGTACAGAATAAAATTAATCAAATGGTTTCAAGAAATACAGGCTGGCGGTGTTTTGATTCATGTAACGAGCGTACGAAAGCCGAAAAAATGACGGCTATAGGCAAACACAAGAACGCGCATTACTGTTTCATACCTATGCATTTTGGAAAATATACAGATTTAAACCTATGCGTAAGGACTTCAAACGTTTGGACCTGCAACAGTCCTGATTTACTAACCAAACGCACACCAGCGGTACAGGCGGGGTTATATCCTCGAAGTGTGGAAGTATTAACGCGTAAAATAATATCGAATATTGAACCGGACAGTTTCAAAACCTTAACAAGCATTTACAAACAGATAAAAGAAATTAATAAAAATGCTACAAGACTACAAGTAAAACACGCAATTGCAGAATTTAAACACAATATAAACTTTGCAGCCTTTGAGTATATGACAGAAAAAGAGATTAATGGCGAACGATTTAAAAGAATAGTATTTCGCCATCCAACTATTGAAGATGTTATAGGCGATATTTTAGACGGTGAAAAAACCTTTACCTTAGCGGAAGTTGTTAAAATTATAGGCACATTAACCAGAATAAAAATCCCTATTAAAATACTCAAAGCTGAAATTAAATTTCTTGCCCCTGACTATGGGTATACCTACCTAGAAAGAAGCCGTCAACAAATCCTTTCCCCCAAATATAAAAAACCTTCTTATTTCTAATAAGTTGTTTGCATAATATAGTTAATGTTATATATTAGCAATATGTAGAGCACACAACGAAAGGAAATTAAAATTTCCCCTCTTTGGCCCATGGTGAGCACCAAATAAAAAACGCCGCCATTTTTTTAATTTTTAAAGGGAAAAAAGATATGCCACATTATGAATTTGTCAGCGAGGACGTAGACAATTATACAGGGAGTCAGTTAGAAGTCGGGAATTTTTACACCAGTAAAGAGGAAGACGGTCGGCCATTTTATCTTCTGAGTTGGCTCGGTAGTATGCAGTCTAGAATATATCTTGAGGATTTCTCTGAACTTCTTATTACCCCCGATCAAGAAGAAGGGGAAGGACTTTATATTAAGCTTGACGCTAAGATTCTTTTGACAGTAGTGAGGGCGGACTAATGGATAGTATGGATATGTATTTATTTGTAGGTTTACTTTGCTATGTGTTAGCGGTAGGATGCGCGTTACTTGGTAAGAAATTAAGCTTTGGGCATCTTCTTTGGTACTTGTTATTTATTATTTGGTGGCCATTACCTTTGGTAACACAAATTATAGAAATTGTTGCCGAAGATATTTAATATGAATAATATAATCATTATCTTAATTTCTGTCAGTCTTATTTATTACTTGACAAAACCAAAATACTCTCAAAATCTAAAGCTTGAAGAAGCTAAAAAAAGATGTGCAGCTGATCCAATATTTTACACTCACGATTGGAGAGTTGAAGATAACTCTTTTCACTGCCAGAACTGCGGATTATTAATTAAAATAGCAAATATAAAGGAAAATAAATAATGGCTACTAAAAACGAACTTATCAAAGAGTTAGCAGATATAAAATATACTCATGATTTCTATAGAGATAACTTTCAAATAGCCGAGGCAGCACGTGATGATTACAGACACCAAACAATTGATCAGGCTAACCATATTGAGATTCTTAATAGAGTTGTTGATAACATGACTGAAATGATGGTGAGCCAATGCGCCGTCATTAAAGATTTATCAGAAAATAGATTTGAATAGGAATTTTTATGAATATTGCCGATAGTTTAATAAATGATTTTGATAATGTTAGTGGGCAAAAGAAGGCTGTTAAAGAAGCTTGTAAGTTGTTGGTTGATTCTGGTTTAGTATTAAACGCCGAAGTTTTCCAACTTAGTTTAGCCGCTGCCCAAAATATACCAGTAACTTTAAAAGATGCGGCCGCGCTTATGGATTGTTCTAAGCAATGGATAAGGGAGCTAGGGAAACGCGGAGAATTGCGTATTTACCGCCCTAGTGGCAGAACGCTATACGTTAATACTAAAGATTTAATGAAAGTAAGAACTACTAAAACAGGGAAAGCATAATGGGTCAAGATATCAAATACGATGTAATAACTGGAGAGAAGCACGATTTTTTGCGGGATATAGCTGAAAAATTTAAGGATGGCTGGCATCCGCAAGGTGGCGTATGCGTTCATATAGAGAAAGTATCAGACCTCTACGGAGACGGGCCGCCTAAAAAAGTAGCAATGTACTCACAAGCTATGTATCACATCACAGTGAGAGGGTAGTTGAATGCCTCCAGTAAAAAGCAGATTAAAAGACAACTTAAGACTGCTAGGAGACAAGAAGCTGCGGAGAGACATGATATTACAGACCATGCAATTGTTAGGTATATGGAGCGGATAATGGGTATAAATATTACAGAGTTCTGCCAGACTATTTTTGATAATGAAAAAATTGATTTAGTACGGCATAACGGAAAAATAGTAACGGT
>Ga0114947_10000047_pt1 | contig 30119 bp, 29 predicted proteins | sample CR02metaG_FD_99656 | JGI IMG/M metagenome (GOLD analysis project Ga0114947, IMG submission 99656) | Deep subsurface microbial communities from Mariana Trench to uncover new lineages of life (NeLLi) - CR02 metaG | ecosystem: Environmental > Aquatic > Marine > Ocean trench > Sediment ...
AGAAAATCATCGACGAGCAAGGGGAGCGGTTGTTCAAAGAGTGACGGCGTCAGGCTGCCATTCAGATTTTACGCTACCAGGCCCCCGGAGTCCTCGTCCCGGTGAAATCACGCCCCTACCGCACAGCTGGGAATGGCGGCCCTGCTCAAGTTTGTTGCTGAAACTGACGATGAGCTGAATAGCTCAGCGAAGCGCCTTTTTGACCCATTTCCGCACACCAATTCAGTAAGTGACTCCATCACAGACTGCCCGGTGATGGTCACGGCACATTCGGTACATCCAAGCTCGATATGCTCACCCTGTTGCGCAAGGGAATACTCGTATATGTCCTCATACTGGTGGCCGGCGGGCACTGGCTCACCACGCAACGAACGACGAGCTGGGACAGGCCCTTGTCGGTCGCCGTGTATCCCATCAACGGCGACGGTAGCCAACGAAGTGCGCAATACATCGAAAGCCTCGAGTGGGATGCGTTCAAGAGCATCGACCGATTCATGGTCGAGGAAGCCAAACACTACGGCGTGCAGATCAAGGAACCCGTGCATACCGTGCTCGCAGATCCGATTGAGGATCAACCCCCGGCTCCGCCCCACGGCGGCAACGCGTTGCAAGTCATGCTATGGAGCCTGAAGCTCCGCTACTGGTCGTGGAGCGTGGATCGAGGCGCGGATCCTCCGTCCAGCGACGTCGAGATTTTCGTCCGCTACTTCGATCCCGATGCGACCCCCCGGCTGGCCCACTCCCTCGGCCTACAGAAGGGTCTGATCGGCGTGGTGAACGCCTTCGCCGACCAGGAGCAGGCAGGCAGCAACAAGGTCATCATCGCCCACGAACTTCTGCACACACTTGGAGCCAGCGACAAATACGATCCTTCCACCGGCCAGCCGATTTTTCCCAGCGGCTATGCCGAGCCGGACGCCGAGCCTCCGCTGCCACAAAAGCTGGCCGAGTTGATGGCAGGGCGCATCCCGGTCTCGAGCGCGGAGTCGCAGATCCCAGAGTCTCTCGACCAAGTCGTCATCGGCACCAAAACCGCACAAGAAATACGCTGGCGTCAGTAGCCCTCAGTTCTGTGGGTGTCCTCAATCCAGGGGTCAGAAACCCGGGGAGCCCTTGCAGGCGATCAGCTGGGCGAGGGCCATGGTGCGGCCGTCGCGATCGGTCTTGAGACCTTCCCGGTAGTAGAGCACGCGCAAGTCGCGGAACATCTCCAGCAGCTCGTTGGGCCGCAGCCGGAAGCTCTGGCTGCGGGGGCCGTCCACCTCCCTGTCGGTGAAAAAATGCTGCTCGTAGACCAAGTGTCCCCCTTCGCGCAGTGATGCCATCAGCGCATCGGTGATCCCGCGGTTGACGTAGCGCGCCACCACCACCAGATCGTAGCTGTCAGGACTGAGCTCGGCGGTATCCAGATCGACGTTGATCCAGTTGACTTCCACGCCCAGCTCGACCGCCCTGGCGGCGCCCCGGGCAAGAGCGACGGCGGAGATGTCCATGGCGTCCACTTGGTAACCGGCGGCCGCCAGATACAGCGCGTTGCGTCCGGCACCGCAGGCCATGTCCAGGGCCCGGCCCCGGGGCAGCCTGGTCAGCCATTCTTCGAGCAGCGCAGTTGGGTGAGTGCGCGCCGTGTAGCTGCCCTCGGAATAGCGTCGCTCCCACTTGTCTCTGTCGGCATCACTCATGGACGTGATTATCTCAGAGCCGCTCCCGGGGCTCCAAGCCCTGCGGCCGATCGGTGCCATATGCGGTCCAGATGATCTATGCTCGCCGGCAGAGGGGACAGCCGCCAACCGGTGGCCCGGGCACGGCCGGGAGCGAATTTCGAGGGTCCGGAAACCCATGCATTTGACACCGCGAGAGTTCTCCAAATGGGAGCACAAAGCTATCACCCTGCTCGGCATGTCCGGGATCGGGAAAACTACGCTCGCCAACAAGCTGCCCAAGACCGAGTGGTTCCACTATTCGGCTGACTACCGCATCGGCACCAAGTATCTCGAAGAGCCCATACTCGACAACATCAAACAGCAGGCCATGAAGGTGGACTTCCTGCGCGACCTGTTGCTCAGCGATTCGATCTATATCTGCAGCAACATCACCGTGCACAATCTGGCGCCGGTTTCCACCTTCCTCGGCAAGATTGGCAATCACACCAAGGGCGGGCTCTCATTAAAAGAGTTCAAAGAGCGCCAGCGCCTGCACCATGAAGCCGAGATCGCCACCATGAAGGACGTCGCGCCCTTCATCGCCAAGGCGCGCGAGATTTACGGCTACAACCACTTCCTCAACGATGCGGGCGGCAGCGTGTGCGAGCTGAACGATGCCGAAGCCATTCGATGTCTCGCGGACAACACGGTCATCGTCTATATCCGCGCAGACGAGGAAATGGAAAATACGTTGATACAACGCGCCATCGATTCGCCAAAACCGCTCTATTATCAAGAGCACTTTCTGGACGAAAAGCTGGGTGGATTCATGCGTGGCGAGGGCATCGACGAAATTGATGACATCGATCCGGACAAGTTCGTCCGCTGGATGTTTCCGAAGCTCGTGGAGCACCGCCGGCCGCTGTATCAGGCACTCGCCGATCAGCACGGATATACCGTTGAGTCCAGGGACGTGGAGCAAGTACGTGACGAGGCAGACATCCTCGAGATGATTGCGGACGCGCTGAATAATGCACCCGCCAGGAACGTCTCGATCAAGCGGGCCTGACGCGATGCCCCTCGTCGCCCACTCCCTGCTACCGAGCTTCTCCCGCCTTCGAGAGACGGGGCTCGAGGTACTGGATGCCGAAAGGGCCACCCACCAAGACGTGCGCGAGCTGCACATCGGCCTGCTCAACATGATGCCGGATGCCGCGCTGGAAGCGACTGAACGGCAGTTCATTCGTCTCATAGGCTCCTGCAATCGCATCGCCCAGTTCTACGTCCACCCCTTCACCATCGAAGGAGTAGACCGTGAAGGAGCCGCACGGGAACACGTGGACTATTACTACGAAGACTTCCACGCGCTCCAGCTCGAAGGCCTGGACGCGCTCATCATCACGGGCGCCAACGTCACCGAGGCGGACATCACCAGGGAACGCTTCTGGGGACCGATGACCGAAGTCATGGACTGGGCGCGCGAAAATGTCACTTCGACCCTGTGCTCGTGCCTCGCCAGCCACGGCGCGTTCATGCACTACCACGGGATTCTGCGCACCCACTTGTCGCAGAAGCTGTGGGGCGTGTACTCACACCGCGTCGTGGACGATGCTCATCCGCTGGTGTCGAGCATCAACACGCGTTTCGATACCTGCCACTCGCGCTTCAACGACGTGCCGCGCGAGCAGATGGAGAATGCTGGTCTTCGGGTGCTGATTGCTGGCCAGGAACCCGGCGTGTTGCTGGCGGTCAGCCCGGACGGCCTGCGGTTTGCCTACTTCCAGGGTCATCCCGAGTACGACATCATCAGCCTGATGAAGGAATACAAACGGGAAATCAGCCGTTACCTGCGCCGGGAGCGGGAGGACTATCCGCCGTTTCCCGATCACTATTTTTTTACTGAGGCGCAGTCGCTTCTCGAAAGCTACAAGAGCGCGCTGCTGGCGGCAGAATCGCGCGGCGAAGGAGTTCCGGAGTTTCCTGAGGGTGAGATCGTCGCGCGACTGGACAATACTTGGACCGATACGGGCAAGGCACTGTTCAATAACTGGCTGGGTCTGGTCTACCAGCTCACGAACCGGGACCGCCGGTTGCCCTTCATGCAAGGCGTCGATCCGGACGATCCACTGGGCACCGGTACGGGCTCAACCTGGAAAATCAGGGCCTGATCTCTTCCGCAGCATGCCTGCTCGCTGCCCGCACATTGACCGCAATCTGGCTCCCTGTAGCGGTTTTGCTCTCGAATGTTCGCGAGCACGTCTACCCCCGCAGGGGACTCGCTCCTACAGACGTACAGCTAGCCGAGTTCACATCCGAAAGGATCGTCCACCGAATGACAGGGTTGCGTGAACCAGCGCGGCCCGTCCTCGGTGACATGGAAATGATCTTCCAGGCGCACACCGAACTCCCCGTAGATACAGATCATCGGCTCATTGGAGAAGCACATGCCCGCTTCCAGCGGCGTCCGGTTGCCCTTGACCAGATAGGTCCACTCGTGCACATCGAGCCCGATGCCGTGACCGGTGCGATGGGGCAAGCCCGGCACCGCGTAGCCGGGGCCGAATCCGGCACCCTCGATGACGGCGCGGGCGGCCGCGTCCACCGAATCGCAGGTAGCTCCCGGCTGCGCCGCCTCGAACGCGCCCCCCTGAGCCTCCTTCTCCAGGTTCCAGATTTGCCGCTGGCGCGGGCTCGGCTCGCCGAAGACGTAAGAACGGGTGATGTCCGAGTGATAGCCCTCGAGGGTGGCGCCGGTGTCGATGAGCACCATGTCACCCTCTGTGAGCGTCTGCGGATAGGGAACGCCGTGGGGATAGGCGGTAGCCTCTCCGAACAGCACGATACAGAAGCTCAACGGCCCGTCGACACCGAGTCGCGTGTGGGCCTTGGCGATGAAATCCGCAACCTCCGTGGTCGTGATTCCCTCGGCGAGGATGCGCGCCGTCGCCTCGTGCACGCGCAGGGTGATGTCCTTGGCCCTCTGCATCAGCGCGATCTCGGCCGCCGACTTGATCATGCGGCATCTGGCCGTCACCAGACTGGCGTTGACGTACTCGAAGGCATTGCCCGCGCGGCGCAGGCCATCGAAAGTAAAGAACGGCGTCGCCTCGTCGACGGCGATTGTGCCGTGCGCGTGGCCCCGGCTGCGCACAGTGTCCACCACCAGCGCCGTCGGATCCTCGTGCTCCTCCCAGGTGCGCACGTCATCGCCTAACTGGAGCATTGCACGGGTCTTCTCTTCCTCGAAAGCGGGACAGATGTAGGCAATATCACCATCAGCGGGAATTATCGCCCCGTGCAGTCTTTCGCTGCCCCGCAGACGGATTCCGGTGAAATAGAAAAGGCTCGTGGATGCGTCCAGATAGAGGGCCTGAATGCCCTCGGCTCGCATCAAGCGCTGGACTTTTTCGATGCGGCGCAGACGCTCCTCGCTGGAGATGGGCTGCACGCCGTCGCGCATGGAGGACATGCACTCGAGCTCGGCCTCCATGGTCGATCCACCTACACCAACTGTCATGCTGTTGCTCCCCGGCGCTCCGGCAACCCGCCACTCTCCGCCTTTGTGACTATAACGGTTGAACGATGATGCTGGAATCGGTGCACTACCATCCAGCAACATGATTCCACACAGGAACGCCAGGTGACTGGCGACCAAATGACCGCCCGTGGGCCCTCGGACCCTTATCGGGGATTGATTCAGACGGAGGTGACGACGTGACGACGACAAATGCCGAATCTGGAACCAATGTGCATGAAGTGGCTGGATGCTCCTCATCTCCCTGATGGATGGGAGACCGGGTATTTGTTTGAGGAGAATACGCGCACACTCCTCTGCGGCGATCTGTTCACACAGCCGGGGAGCGGTGAGTCACCGGTTACCGAAGGTGATATTCTCGAGCCAAGTGAGGCCTTTCGGGCTAAGATGGATTACTTCTCCCATTCCACGAATTCTCCATCGTTACTCGGCCGTCTGGCCATGACCGAGCCCACAACGCTGGCACACATGCACGGCAGCGTTTGGAGGACTGATGGTCCGGCGCTGCTTCGCGCGCTCTCGGACCGGCTATGCTCACCAGCGGAAGGATCGCATTTTCGAATGTCAAAAAGAGACTGATTGGCATCTGACGAAGGAGAGTAAGAATGTCCACGAAATGTGGGTTGCAGAGTGTCAGCCGTCGACCTTCGAGCAATCGCGCGGCGTGATGTTGTTTTCCTTCGCATACGCCGCGGCGGCTTTCTCGATCATCGGTCTCACCACCTCGCGCATGGGCTCGATCCAATCAGTTATCAAATTCCATTTACTTCCGTCCCACTGCTGGATGAGCACCGCCCCACCGCTTTCGTGATCCTCGCAGCTGATCTTCAGCCTCCTGGCGAAACCCTCTAGGCCCAGCTCCGCAAATCGTTCTTCGGTGACGTTCAGGTTCTCGAGCCCCCAGCGCACCTGCTCACCGGTCATCGCTTTGTTGCCCCAGCGCGCCATGGCGGTGCGCACGGCCTCGGCGCCGTAGACATAGTTCAATATCGTCCGGTTGTACAAGATCTCACCCCAATGATTGCGCCTGGCTTCTTCGAAGTCGCCGTCGTAGACGTATTTGACGATGTCCTGAAACAGGGGGAAATCGGATCCCGGAGCGTGGAAGGTGCCCGCCTTGTAGCCGATGGCGTCGTCACCTGCCGGCACCACGTCGCTTTGGGTACCCGACCACCAGACACCCAGCATCCGCTCCATGGGAAAGTCATTGGCGGCAGCTTCCTTGATCGCCACCTGGTTCATGACGCCAAAACCCCATAGAAAGATCCAGTCGGGCTGGAACCGTCGAACCTGGAGCCAGGCGGCCTTCTGCTCTTGCCCCGGGTGGTCCACGGCGATCAGCCGGAGCGTGAATCCGTATTTCTCACTCAACGCCTCCAGCACCGGGATCGGTTCCTTACCATAGGCACTGTTGTGATAGATGAGGGCGATAGACTTATCCGCGAGCCGGTCCAGCCCGCCGGATTCCTGGCCGACATAGCGCACGAAGGCGGAAGCCTGGCTCCAGTAGGTTGTCGGAAAATTGAACACCCACTTGAACACGCGCCCGTCGGCGGCGGCAGTACGTCCATATCCCATGGTCATGATCGGGATTTTGTCCACCGAAGATTTCGGAATGAGCTGGTAAGTGAGCCCGGTGCTCGCGGGATTGATGATTGTCGCGCCGGTGGATCCTTTTCCCTTTAACTTTTCATAGCACTCGATTCCAAGTTTCGTGTTGTACTGGGTCTCGCACTCTTCGTAGACTGCTTTGACGCCATTGATGCCGCCGTCGCGCTTTTCAATGAGGGCCGCAAAGTCCCGCGCAGCGTTGGCAGATGGAATGCCACTGGGGGCATACGGGCCGGTCCGGAACACGAATACGGGAAAGTACTGCACTTGTTAAGCGGCGGACCCGGGCGGCCAGATGCCCGACATCAAGGCGATGGTGAGGATCGAAAGTGACAGCGCTTTACGATTCATCTGAAACGTCCCTCGTGATGGCCGTCAGGCGCGAATGCGCTCGTTGCCTGGATCATAGAGCGGGCGGAGGTGGATGCTTGCCGGCACGCGTCTGCTCGCCACCTCCAGCTGATAGTCGCCGGAGCGCAAATAGTCCCTGTCGACACCCGCCTGGTTGCGAACATAGCCGTAGCCGATGCTCCTGTCGATGGTATAGCCGTAGCCGCCGCTGGTGAGCCAGCCGACGCGCTCGCCGTTGCGGTAGATGGTTTCCCTGCCGAGCAGCACCACGCCGGCATCGCTGGTGAAGCAGGCCAGGCGGCGTGTCAGTCCGCTCTGGCGCTGCTCGATGAGAGCCTCGCGGCCAAGGAACGGCGTGTTGCTATCGAGCTTGACGGCGAATCCGAGGCCAGCCTGCAACGGTGTGTGATCGGGAGTCAGATCGGAGCTCCAGGCGCGGTAGCCTTTCTCCAGACGCAGGCTCTCGATGGCCCGGTAACCGCAGGGGGCGACCCCGTGGGCTGCACCCGCCGCCAGCACCGCACGATAGACGTCCAGGGCCGACGCCGCCGGTGTGTGCAGCTCCCACCCCAGCTCGCCCACGTAAGTGATGCGCAAGGCCCTCACCAGTGCGCCCGCAATGCGGATTCCACGAACGCTTGCAAATGGGAAAGCGTCGTTGTCCAGATCATCGCTGGTAATGGAAGAAAGCAGATCCCGGGACCTGGGGCCGAACACGGAAATGACGCTGTAGTCATCGGTCACATCGGTGAGCTCCGCGTCGAGGTCAGCCTGCACGTGGGTGCGAATCCAGTGAAAGTCGTGGCTGGCGAAACCGGTGCCGGTGACGATGTAGTAGCGATCCTCGGCCATTCGCGCCACTGTGAGATCGCACTCGATGCCAGCGCGGGAATTCAGAAGCTGCGTATAGATGACCGTGCCGGGTGCACGGGCGACATCGTTGGCACACATCCAGCTGAGTGCGCGCTCGGCGTCGGGCCCCCTCAACTCGAACTTCGCGAAAGAAGTCTGATCGAAGACGCCGACCCGCTCGCGCACCGCGCGGTGCTCCTCGCCCACCTGGGCGAACCAGTTCTGGCGCTCGAAACTGTACACATCGCGCGGCACCACACCGTCGGGGGCGAACCAGTTGGGCCGTTCCCAACCGAGCTTTTCACCGAAGCAGGCGCCGGCTGCGGCGAGATCGTCGTAGAGGGGCGAGCGCCGGTAGGGCCGGCCGCTCTGGTTCTCCTCGTGGGGCCAGGCGATAGTGTAGTGCTTGCCGTACATCTCATGGGTACGGCTACGCACCCAATCGACGCGCGTATGGGGCCGGCCGAAACGGCGGATGTCCACAGGCCACAGATCATAGGGCGGCTCGCCGCCGAGTATCCATTCTGCCAGCGCCTTACCGGCACCGCCCCCTGCCGCGATACCGAAGGCATTGAAACCGGCGCCGACGAAGTAGCCGGCGACCTCGGGCGCTTCACCGAGGATGAAGTTTCCGTCCGGCGTGAAGCTCTCGGGACCGTTGAGCAATTGCTTGACACCTGCCGTCGCAAGAGCCGGGACCCGCGGCAACGCGAGTGTCATGAGCTGCTCGAAATGATCCCAGTCCGAATCGAGCAGCGTGAAGTGAAAGCCTTCCGGGATACCGTGGACGGCCCAGGACAGCGGATCGGGCTCGTAACCGCCCATGACGAGACCGCCGACCTCTTCCTTGTAGTAGGTAAGGCGATCGGGATCGCGCAGGGTCGGCAGATCGCTGGTCACGCCGTCGATGGCCTCCGTGATCATGTACTGGTGCTGTACCGACACCAGCGGCACGTTGACTCCGGCGAGGCGGCCGAACTCGCCCGCCCACTGGCCGCAGCAGTTGACGACAATCTCACAGGTAACGCGCCCCTGCTCCGTCAGCACCGCCGCCACACGGCCATCACGGAGCTCCACCCCCGTTACCGCACAGTCTTCCATCAACACGCCGCCGTGCATGCGCGCGCCCTTTGCCAACGCCAGGGTGATGTCGCTGGGGTTCGCCTGCCCGTCCGTGGGCAGGAAGGCGGCACCCACCAGGTCGTCGATGGACATCAACGGCCACAGCTCAAGGGCCTCCGATGGTGTCAGCAGGTGCATTTCGAGCCCGAAGCTGTGGGCCGTGGTTGCCTGGCGCTCGAGCTCCGTCATGCGTTGCCGACTGCAGGCGAGGCGCAGTCCGCCATTCATTTTCCAGCCGGTCGCGAGCCCCGTTTCCTCCTCGATGCTTTCGTAAAGCGCCACCGAGTGGCCGAGAAGCTGGGTGATGCCGGCCGAGGTTCTGAGCTGCCCCACCAGGCCGGCGGCGTGGTGGGTGCTGCCGCTGGTGAGCTTGGCGCGTTCCAGCAGCAGCACCTCGGGGCAACCGAGCCTGGCCAGATGATAGGCCGTCGAGCAGCCGATGATTCCACCGCCGACGACCACGACGCGGGCCTGACTGGGTAATCCGGGCATCGCTGGTCAGGCTCCCGTCTGGAAATCCGCCCAGGCGCCCTCGAAGCGCGCCAGGTTCTCGTCCGTATAGCCGACGTAGTCGAAATCGAGACTCGAATGCACTTCAGACACCATGCTCCACATGGATTCCCGCAGCAACGACGCGCACTTCATCGCGCAATAGCGGCGCGTGAGCGCAGCATCGGCGGGTGCGCCGAAATATTCACGCAAGATCCCTGCCTCCTGATCCGAATCGAGCCGGTTATTCGATGCCAGGCCACCGAGATCGAAAAGAGGGCTGTTGAATCCCGCGTAGTCCCAATCAATCAACCACAAACGTTCGCCATCGTCGATGAAGTTCGCGGCCAGCAGATCATTATGACCAAACACCAGCTGAATCGGCCCCACCTCGCGCTCCAGGGTGCTCGAAATCTCCAGCAGCCGCGGCAGCGCACCGAGTAAACGGCTGTTGGCGTCTCTCAGCGTGCCGGCGTAATCCCTGAGCACCTGGAATACCCAGAACACCAGTGTCGGGCCACGGAGATGGATTGGGATCTCATGGTGGCAACGCTTTATCAAGGGCACGATACGCGCCAGCATTTCCGGCTCCCGTACCCGCGCTTCGTCCAGGGTCTCTCCCTCGACGAATCCCATGACCAGCGCACCCGGCTGATGATGCACGACCTCCGGTGACACACCCGCGGCGGCGGCCGCGCGGCTGGCGGCGAGCTCGTTGAAGCGCATGATCCCGTGAATGGGAATATCGTCGCCGATACGCACGAAGTAACGCTGACCCGCGTCCTCGACGACAAAGTTCTGGTTGGTGATGCCGCCGGTCAGGGGACGCGGCTCGACACGGCCTTTCCAGCAAGTCAGCCGGGCGGCTCTTTCCAATGCCTCACTCATCGCCAGCTTTCACTCGCTGTCATGGGATACCGAGCTCGCGCTTCTTGGCGTTCGACCAGGCACTGATCAACCGGTCGGCAATAATGGCGATAAAGGCTACACACAAGCCGGCGACGATACCGCGCCCGGTGTCGGCTTTGGTGAGCGCGATGTAGACCTCCTGGCCCAGATCACGGGTACCAACGAGCGCCGTGATGACGAGCATGGCCAGGGCCAGCATGATGGTCTGATTGATGCCCAGCATGATCTCCGGCAGTGCGATGGGCAACTGCACCCGCCAGAGGATCTGGCGCCGGGTGCAACCCATGGCACGGGCCGCTTCCACCAGATCCGCGCGCACCTGGCGGATGCCGAGATCCGTATATCGGACGGCGGGAACCACCGCATAGGCGATGATGGCAATCCATGTGGGATCTCGGCGATCTCTCCGTGGAAGCCGAGTTCGATCATGAGCAGGATCGGATCTTCATGAATACGTACTTCGACGGCGAACCTCCCGCGTTCGACCTCGGTCGTATGGTGCTCTACAAAGCCATGTGTGATCTCTTGTGGACCCTGTGGGGTGTCGTGCAGCACGCCAACGAAAACCCGGCGGAAGATTTCTGGGCCTATGCCGTGAATCGTCTGGACCGTTGCCGGCGCCTGATGGCGACGGAGGAGTTTTCCTGTCATGTGGAGGCTGTGCGACGCGGGGTTGGGTGAGTCGATCGCTGGTTATCGTGCAGGTGCAAGCGAAGGGGACAGATTGAAATCTGTCCCCTCGGCCCGAGCCCGAATTTAATTGATCCATGAATTGACGTTTTTCGCCCTTTTTTGGCCCCCGGGCATGCTTACATTTCTTGTTTTCATCAAGGGCGAGGCCATTCGTGCCGACAAACTAGAGGCCGGGCTTACATCAATTGGACCTACTGACCTCACGGTAGTTGGCAACTCGGAGAAGCCCAACTAGAGGATATAAACGTATTTGTGAACCGGTTGGCATTCACACTCCGGGGGCGAGTCTAGGATCATTCATTGATCTAAGGAGCGACTGCCCGACTCCGCCTGGCAGTGGCCTGAATCTCACGCACAACGGAGAAAACCCATGTCGTTTTCAGACTTCGTGATCACGGGGGATCCGATCAGCTCGGCACTGATCTGGTTCGTGGCACTGACGGTGCTGCTGTACATGGCGCGTAAACCGGCGCATTACGCCATCTCTTCTTTCAGCCGCGTATTGTACACGGCGTTTCGCTTATCTGCACGGTCGATCATGCGCGCGGAGAGTCGCCTGGCCACACGGAATCGCGAGGTGCTGCTCGGCCATGGGCGGGAGGCGGGCGAACGTATCATCGAGCGCGAGATCGAACGCATGGATGCCTCCGTACGCCGCGACCTCGCAGAGTATCCCTCTCTACACAGGAAAATCAGCGAAGTGTTGACCGCCGTGGAAGCGGAGTACAAGGAAAGTGCTGAAGTCCCACCCTCACCCTTGAGCTGGACGAAGGCCGTGGAAGCGGTCGCCAAGATCCCGGCCAAAAGTGACCCGATGGTCGTGGACATCCTCGAAGAGATCAACAAGTCAATGCAGAAGGCACACGAAAGGGCGCTCATCGAATACCGCAAATCGAGCAGCACGCGCCACAACCTGCTCAAGGGCCTGATGCCTCACTGGCGCGGTGTGCAGCGCACCCTCGAGGAGGTGGACAAGCACGTTACCAGTCTCCTCGAGCGATCCGAGATCATCGGCCGTCATATCACCGAATACCGTGACGTGCTGAATCAAACCGACCGTGCCGTGCGAATCCTCTCTTCGTCGGCGCTCAGTCAGTTCTTTATCTCGGCCTTCGTGCTGGCGATTGCCGTCGGTGGCGCCGCCATCAACTTCACGCTGATCGCACGTCCCATGGCAGAGATGGTGGGCGGCCAGTATCTGACGTTCGGATTCAAAACCGCCGATATCGCGGCGCTGGTGATCATCCTGGTGGAGATCTCCATGGGGCTGTTCCTGATGGAGTCACTGCGGATCACCCGGTTGTTCCCCGTCATCGCAGCGCTAAAGGACACCACCCGCATCCGCATGGTGTGGATCACCTTCGGATTGCTGTTCTCGCTTGCGAGCGTCGAGGCAGGGCTCGCTTTCATGCGCGAGATGCTGCTTGAGGACGAGCTTGCCACCAGCGCGCTGCTGCGCGGCGACGAGGTGGGTGCCGCGATTGCGGAGTTTGCCTGGATAACGACGGCGGCGCAGATGGGCATGGGCTTTGTCCTGCCATTCGCGTTGGTGTTCGTCGCCATTCCCCTGGAGACTTTCGTGCATTCGACACGCACCGTGATCGGCCTGCTGGGCATGGTGATTCTTCGGTCTCTCGCCTTCGTGCTGCGACTGCTCGGCAATATCTTCCTGCAGATGGGCAGAATGCTCCGCGGCCTCTATGACCTGCTCGCGTTCGCCCCACTGTGGGTCGAGCACATGATCAAGTCCCGATCTGGAAACGGCGGGAAACAGAAAGCTGCCAGCCACGGCGACTCCGATCTGGACGACCTCTTGAGAGAGGAAATGTCCGGCGGCACGGTTATCATGAGGGAGTCATACTGATGAAACGTTCAACATTCTTACTCTCTGCAACAGCCCTTCTGGCCACCCTGCTCACGGGTTGCAATCAGGACGCGGGGCCGCAGAACCGCGGCGTCTATCTGCTGATGGACACCTCGGGCACTTACACCAAGGAGCTCAGTAAAGCGGTCCAGCTGATCAACGTCATCCTGATCAAGCTCGAGCCGGGGGACTCCTTTGCGGTTGCCCGAATCGATACCGGCAGCTTCAGTGAGAAGGACATCATCTCCAAGATAACCTTCGATACCCGGCCCAGTGCCGCCAATCAGCAGAAGCGCAAGTTTCGCGAGAAGATCGACAAATTCATCAAGAACGTGAAGCCCGCATCGCATACGGACATTACCGGCGGTTTGCTGCAGGCCATCGAGTACTTGAACGAGAAGGAACCTGGGCGAAAGGAGATTCTGATCTATTCGGATCTCAAGGAGGATCTTCCCAAGGGTTTTGTGCGGGATATTCCCCTGCAGCTACAGGGCTTCAATGTCGTCGCTCTCAACGTCACGAAGCTGCGCAGCGACAACCGCGATCCGCGCGAATACCTGACACGTCTCGAGAACTGGCAGAACCGCGTCGAGGAAGGTGGCGGCCATTGGCTGGTCATCAACGACATGGATAGCCTGGAACGAATTTTGGTGAATTAGCCTCGCAGGGACAGGCAGGGACAGATTTCAAATCTGTCCCTGTTACCCATCGTACGTCGGCAAACCCCTCTCCCGGTACCAGGTACGCACCAGATGACGCTTGCGGGCGGAATCCTCGTCGTCGACGAATCGGCTTCGATAGTGCACGATGCGGCGGTTGTTGAGGAACTGCAGCTGACCGCGTTCGATAGGCAATTCAAACCACAGATCCCTATGGTCGGCGACTGACTCGAGCGCGGCCAGAGCGTCGTGAGTTTCGCTGTCCATTTCCACACCGGCAACATCGTAGCCCTTTCTAGTCAGACTCACGTTCAAACGTGCCGACAACCGCCCGTCGTGGTAGCAAAACACCGGCGCATTGGTAACCTTGGGTGCGCCCGGGGCGTGCTCCGCCTGACGATCCCATAACACGCATCGGTAAAGACGTTCGAGCTCCCGGGGATGCGCCGCGAGCATGCGATTGTGCACGGCATAAATGCTGCAGAAGCGGCTGACACCTCCTTCCACTGCCGGGCGGATGCACAGCAACGCCACGGTGTCCGGGGGCGCTACCGCGAACGCGTTGTCTGTGTGAAACAGGAGCTCGACGTTGGTGTAGGAGCCGCGCACACCGTAGGCGTAGTCCTGGCCCTTGTCCATGACGTCGTAGAGCATGGTACCGTCCCACTTCTGGGCGACGGGCCTTCCCACGAGCTTTCCCAGCACCCAAAATATCGCCACCGCATCCTGTTCGCCCATCGCATCCAGTGGCAGCCGATCGATGACAGCGATACCCGGTCGTCCATCGAGGAGGCTGCGTGCACGCTCAAGAAAATCGCGCAACGCCGTCATTGCGAATTGCCCGGGTTCGCGCAGCAACACCGGCAGAGGATCGTCGTGAATTTGCTGCGCCATGCGCAGAATCTCGTCCCGGGCGACATCGTCCAACATTACGACACACTCGGTGCTGTCGATGTCAGCGGCCAGCCAGACGCGCGCATCCTCGACCTGTTCGTCGAGCATTGAGGCGCTTTCTTCGATACCGAGTTCGATACAATCGACGGAAAACTGCATTGGTTGGCAGACCGCCTGGCGGCCTATTGCCCCTTTGGCATCGTCGTAATGAACACGAAGTCGGCCGTTACGGGCCGTCCTTCGGTGCTGGTGCTGTCAGCCTTCAGGCGTTCATTGATCGCCGCCAGGTAGTCGCCGTCGGATTCCTGGCTCTGGCGAATATCGGCGAACAACGGAACCGGCGAAGCGATGATCGCAATCATCTCCTGACCGAAGGGTGGTGACACGATCCACTCGCCGCCCTCACCGAGCGACAGCCACTCTCCGGCGCCCAATCGCACAGGCCCCGATCGCTGATTGGGCAGCAAATGGACCATGTAACCGTCACGCAAATAATAATCCACATACACGTAGCTGCGATAAAGGGGTGCGGCCACATCGAGCAGCAGAGGCTCACCATCGACGAACGCATTGCCTGGCTTCGCGGTGGTGATGGCGGCACCGAGCTTCTGGATGCGGTTGGTCTTCCAGTAAGGTGCGTAAAACTCCAACAACCGACAGTAATTACGGTCTACGGTAGCAACCTCCAACCGTACGTCGCCCACACCGGGCAACTCGGCGACAGCCTGCGCTGTCCCGTCGAACTCGATACTTTGTGTCGCGAAGCCGTTCACGGTGACGGTCCGGTCACTGGCCATAGCCACCAATGCCGCGCAAGGCACGTCGTCGAGGACTGCCTGGACCTGCGACAGGTCAGGGTGCAGTGACTGCTGCTGGTACCACCAAAGGGCCGCGACCAGAATCGCGATTCCGGCGATCAACTTAGCAGCCAGCCGCCCGATACGGGACTTTCCCAGCCTGCGGGTGGTGGCATCAGGATCGACGCTGCCGCCGGATGAGGGTTGCTCCGGCGGAACCGGCGGAACCGGCGGAACCGGCGGCTGCCCACCGAGGCGCACGGTCTTTTGATAGGGCACTTCCGGGCCTGCAGTGTTGATCGCCAGCGTCTTGTCCTCGTCTTCCGCGCCAATGGGAAAGTCCAGCGCAGCGGGTCCGTCGTCATTCTTCTGTTGAAACATGACGCGCCACTCGGCGATGGTCTGCGGGCGCGCCTCGGGTTGAAAAGCCAGCGCCCTGTCGATGGCGTGCAGAAAATTCGCCGAATAGTGGTCACCCGCCACCACGGTTGCCGGCACCAGGACGTCCTTGTGGCCCTTCAGGATGGCACCGGCGCGGGTCAGCGCGTCCACCGGGCCCTTGCCGGTGACGGCCCGGTAGAGCGTCGCGCCCAACGCATAAATGTCCGTCCACGGACCTTGCTTGTCGCCGTCACGAGTGACGTTGTACTGCTCGAAAGGCGCGAAGCCGGGGGTCACCAGCGAGGTCAGGGTACGCGTTTCTACGCCCAGCGCCTGCCGGGCGGAGCCGAAGTCCAGCACCACGGGCGAGCCGTCGTCGCGTACGAGCAGGTTGTTGGGTTTGATATCGCGATGCACGAATCCTGCCGCGTGCACCTGCTCCAGCCCATCGAGAAGCGGCATGAGCAGCGCGCGCAGATTTTCCTCGCGGCAGCTGTCAGGCTCGCGCAGGACCGTGCCGAAGCTACGCCCCCGCTCGTACTCCATGACCATATAGGCAGTGTTGTTGGCCTCGAAGACGCTGTGCACGCCGACGATATTGGGATGCTGAAAACGCGCCAGGGTACGTGCCTCGCTGAGAAACCGGTCAAGGCCCCAGCGAAAGACCTCGGACTCGTTCTCCGAGATCGGTTCCACGGAGCTGTCCTCCCGGCGCACCGACAGATCCGAAGGCAGAAACTCCTTGATGGCCACGGAGCGCTTGAGATTGCCGTCCCGGGCCAGATAGGTGATTCCGAAGCCGCCCACACCGAGAATGCTCTCGATCTGGAACCAGTGCAGCCGGTATCCGATGGGTAGGGCGTATTGGCTCTGTGGGCCGCTCAAGGGCGTGTGGCGCTCTGCTGTGACAGCGAAGTCTCGACGTACTACATAATAGGGTTAAATTGGCTGGCAGTTCAGCATTCCACGGGTACCAATGCAGACCGGGAACTCTTCCCCCACGCGACCCCACAGTCACGGGCGACCGGCGCGACGCGCGCCGGCCTTGCTGGTCGCCGCCCTGGCGACGGGTTGCGCCACGGATCCGCGACGAGACGGACTCTCGCCCCATGAATTCGCCGGTGTCGACCATATCGCGATACACATGGGTGACGAGCAACCACGGCACGCATTCCAGACCCTGGACCGCATCCAGGGGATTTCCTGCGATCTCTCCGGTGCACCCCGCAACCACCCGGCCCACAAGGTGGTGACGGAGTACCAAGCCCTCTACGACATGAAGCTGGAGGCCGCGGATCTGGGCGCCAACGCTATTGTCGGCGTCAGCTGCCGCCGCCATGGCATCTCCCAGAGCTGCTACGAATCAATAATCTGTGAGGGTGATGCCGTACGCCTGGACGATGGCGTCGGCATGGACCTGCCCCTGGCCGCCATGAGCGCCCTGCAGTCGAAGGCTGCCAGTGCCGACTTCGCTGGAAATCCGGCCCTTTACCAGTCTCTCATCGGCTTCACGCCCGACTATCTCACCGAGGCTCAGCGGGTCGGCCTGGGCGAGCTTGGCATCGCCGTACCGGCGCGGACCCCCGGCAGGACCGTTGAAGCGCCGCCCAGTGGCGACAACGCCATGTACCAGGGCGCCGGGCTGTGGTTCGTGCAGTGCGCTGCCCAGGGCGGCACCATCGGCTTGATGATCTCTCCTCTGTGCGCCGCCGTCGGCGCAGGCCTGGGCGCGTGGTCATCGGAGTCGGAAGAGAACGTGAAGGCCAGCAGCGTCGCCATCCGCAGTGCCCTCGAAGACTACTATTCGCACCAGGCTCTGCGGGATCGGGTGGTGCGGGCGGCGGCCCAGTCGGGCGCGCCAGCCCTCACCGTGCAGTCGCCGCCGCTGCCCGAAGACAAGGTCGTACGGCGCGGCTACTCATGGCGATTCGACCAGAAAATCGACAGCGTCATCGAGGTGGGTGTCGAAGAATTGCTGTTGCCTGCCTGGCGCAGCGGCGCGACTACCAATCTGCCAACGCCGGTTTCGGTGCGCACGCGGGTGCGTGTCCTGCGCCTGCGGGATTCCCGTGAGATCTACAACCGAAGTTACAGCTTCGTATCGGACAAGCGACTGTTCCGCGAATGGGGTGCCCAGAGCGCTGCGGCGCTGCGCCACGCGTTGGAGATCGGCTTCGAGCAGATCGCCGAGCAGATTGTCGAGGATGTTCTGCTCGCATACCCGTTAATGCCAGGTTTCGCCATCACGGGCGCCGGAACGAACCAACGCAACCACATCGTTGAACCGATTGAGCCGCCTACACACCAATACTGGAGTGCAGGCTCTGCACGCGCGTCGCTCGCCTCCTCTCTAGAGCCGAAATTTCGCTGGCAAGACTTCCCCAGCGACAAGGTGCTGAACGCGGACTTCCAGAGAAAACTTCGGCAGCTTTCCTCACTGCGCTATGACCTGCGAATTTATCAGCTCGAGGATCAGCGCGCCACGGCGCGCATCATTCTCGAGAGAAACAATATCGAGACCACCGAATACCAGATGACCCAACCACTCGCTCCGAATACCGAGTATGTCTGGAGCGTGCGCGCGCATTTCGCCCTGGACACCGGAGAGCGTACTTCGCGCTGGTCGGGCGACTGGGTTGGCGGCGACATTAGAGGTTTCTTGTTCAGAACCCCGGGGTGATGGCCTCACGGTATTCACTTGCCGCGTGCTACACTGTGCATTAATGCGTCGTACCAGGCCCGTTCACTCGTGAGATACCTGCCCCTTATCCTGTCGCTTCTGGCCGCATGCGCAGCTCCCCCCACTCAGGAACAAGTGACGTCGCGCGCAATACAACGTAACTGCGAGGCACAAGGTGCCGCTGCGGCCAACGCAGTCCGCCAGCAAAGCGTTCAGGTGGTCAAAGAGAGCAGCGCCACGAATCTGAGCCGCAACGCGGACATCGAAGCCAAGGCGCTGGATGCACAACAAAAGGCTTTCAAGAGCTGCATGCTCAAATACGCCGTTTAAGATTCAGTACCCGATCTGGGTAATGGCGCCCAGGCCCACGACTCTTTCGCCGCTCAAGAGCAGGATGCGCGACCCCTCCATGCCGTTCAACGGCTCCTCCAGGGACAGTGCCATTTCCCTGAAGTCGCCCGGGTGATACTGACTGATAGAGTTCAATGTCGCCTTCGATCGGGTGCCTTCGCTCCAAATGGTGATTTCGTCTTGCGGTGACAGGGTGACAGCATTTCCATCGGCCTCCAGATCCGTCAACAGATAAACCGCACCCCATAGCTCACGCACCTTCAGCAGGTCTCCGGCCCGTACCCGCCGCGGTACGAATCGCGAGAGCGCGCGCAGCGCCTCGCGCGTGCCGAACCCCGCCGCAGCCGTTCCTGCTGCCGGCGTCCGGCTATCGTAGTAGACGTCGACGGAGTCGCCGTTCAGATCGTAGGCCGACAACAGCTCACGGATCTCCTGAACCTCGATGACCAGCAGCTCGGCGGCTTCGTCGGGCACGCCTGCGTACAGCCGCTGGACGTTCGCCAACAATATCGCCAGCATCGGGACCCGCGCCTGGCGTGCGATGAGGATGTGCTCACGAATGACCGGGGTCGGCCCCTTGGTCGAATCGATGACGATGAGCGCGATGTCGGTGACGTGCAGAAGATCCGCCATCGCGGCCGCGTTGCCCCCGGGGACGAGGCTGCGCACCGTCACGCCCACGCTCTCCAAGACCAGCTCGTAAACGTCACCGCCACGCCGAATCTCGGAACGTTCATCGGCCGCCGCTGCGCGCATGACGACCCCCCGGTAGTCATCGCCGATAAGCGTTACGCTCGGGGCGGCGGTGACGGCCGGGGCGAAGATCAGGCACAGCAGCACAGCAGGCGTGAATATCCGTAGGAGTTCGAAAGTCGGCATGCGCCATCGCCCGGCATGTGGCGGAGAAGGGCTGGCATTCTACGGGAACAGGCCTGGCCGCCCAACTGGGCGGCCAGGCGCACGAGAGGAATCAGCTGAGAGAGAACCGCCTCAGGTGACGGGCGTGAGCTTGATCTCCACCCGCCGATTCATGGCCCGGCCCTCTCGCGTATCGTTGCCGGCAATCGGGTCGGCCTCTCCCATGCCGTCGGCCGCGACCCTCTCGGATATGACGGCGCGGGATTCGAGATAGTGGGCGACGCTGCGCGCGCGTTTCTCGGACAGACGCTGATTGTATTCCTTCGATCCCTTGCTGTCGGTGTGGCCGATGACATCTACATATGTCTGGTTGAACTCATCGAGCACGACAACGACGGAATCGAGAACAGGATAGAACTTCGAGTCCACATCGCTGGAGCCACTCGCGAAGGTCGCGCTGCCCGGCATGCTGAGTACTATGGTTTGCCCCACGCGCATGACGGTCACTCCGGTGCCGGAAAGCTGATCGTGGAGCTTTGCTTCCTGCTGATCCATGTAATAGCCAACGGATTCAGGAGAAACGGGCTCGACACCTGCTCGCACTACGGCGTTTTTTCGCGGATCGGCCGTGATATCGAGGCTGTTCGCATCGGCCGTAGAACTACTCGCTTTTTCATCGTCGTTAAAAATGTTTATCGAGTCCATCGTATCCTTCATGGTCTCGCAGGCCGAAAGGCTCAGAAACATGGCAGTGATCATTGCCAATACACGAGCTACGGGCTTGACCCTGCTGGAAGGCGCGACGGTAACGTCTCGAGAAATCTTCATCGCAACATGTGACATGACAGCACTCCAAATAAACGCGGAGGACGAAGCCAGAGGCCAGGCTGGAGATCCCAGACTGGCTCCGCCCCCGCGGGTGGCAACGCGAGACAGGCGAACTGCCGCAAGAATTGGTGACGCACGTAACCAGCGACGCCCCATCAACACGGGAGGGGAGCGCGCGAGCGCGACAGATCGTCTTCTTGACCACCCAGATGCCCCCGTTGCAAAGCGGGTGGTTAGAACGCTTATCGTCGCTGTAGTCGCGAACTTGATAGCGCTGGAGAAAGAAGAAAGGTGTTCCTGGGATTAAAGGAGCGGATAAACGGGGGGATAAATGGGGACAGATCCATTTTCCCATCGGGCGGTCTCCGCCCGATGGTAAAATGGATCTGTCCCCATTTATCCCCCCGTTTATCCGCTCCTTTAATCCCAGATATAATGGCAATTCAGCAACCGCCGGGGCATACGGATTCCATGCAGTCAGACTACGAAACCCTTGATCTGAAACAGGTATCCGAGCATGTGCTGCTCGTCACCATGAACCGTCCCGAGGTCGCCAACGCCCACAACACGCAAATGGGCCTCGATCTGCGGGATCTGTGGACCGGCCTCTATCTGGACCAGGAGGGTCTTCGCTGCGTGATTGTCACCGGCGCCGGCGAAAAGGCGTTCTCGGCCGGTGGCGATCTCAAGGAACGGAACGGCATGAGCGACCAACAATGGCGCCGGCAGCACCACATTTTCGAGCAGGCGATAATGAGCATGACCGATTGCCCGGTACCCGTCATCGCTGCCGTCAACGGAGCGGCCTATGGCGGTGGTTGCGAGTTCGCCCTGGCCGCCGACTTCATCTACGCAGCCAGGCGCGCGCGCTTCGCCCTGACCGAAGTGACCTTGGGGATCATGCCCGGCGCCATGGGCACCCAGCACCTTCCGCGCGCCGTGGGCACGCGGCGCGCCAAGGAGATCATCCTCACGGGCACGCCGTTCTCGGCCGAGCAGGCTCTTGCGTGGGGACTGGTCAACAAGATCTGCGAGAACGAAAAGCTCCTGCCCGAGGCCCTCGCCACGGCCCGGCGCATCGCCGGCAACGCCCCTATCTCGACGCGCCAGGCGAAGAAGTCCGTTTCCGTTGCCACGGAGGTGGATCTCAAGAGTGGCTATGCCTTCGAGATCGAGGCTTATAATCGTCTAGTCGGTACCGAGGACCGGTTGGAAGGCATTCGGGCATTCAACGAAAAGCGGCGACCCGAATTCAAGGGCCGTTAGGAGAAGTATCATGCGAGCAGGAATTGATGTCGAGGTCCGCGAGGTCGGCCTGCGCGACGGGCTACAAAGCGTCTCCACCTTTTTCCCGACGGCGGAGAAGATTGCCTGGGTACGCGCCGAAGCTGCCTGCGGCATGCCGGAGATGGAGGTGTGCTCCTTCGTCTCGCCGAAGCTCATCCCTCAGTTCGCCGACGCCGTCGAGGTCGTGGCAGGGACGCTGGAGATCCCGGGCTTGAGCGTTTCCGCTCTTACGCCGAACCTCAAGGGAGCGCTGCGTGGCTTCGACACCGGCGTCCACAAGCTCAACTACGTCACCTCGGTGAGCGAGAGTCACAATCAGTCGAACGTGCGCCGCTCCACCGACGAATCGCTGGAGGATTTCAGGCGCATCGTGGAAGCCCGCGATCATCTTCCCCAAGCGGCAGACACACGCTTGGGCGTGGGTCTGTCCACTGCCTGGGGCTGCTCCATCGAGGGCGCCGTGGACAAGGATGCGACCCTGCGCCTGGCCGGACGTTTCGTCGAGGCTGGCGCCGACGAGCTGGCCATCTGCGACACCGTCGGCTACGCGAACCCGTCCGAGGTGAAGGCATTGCTGAGCCGCGTGGTCGAAGAGTACGGCGATGCCGTCGACATTGCCGCGCACTTTCACGACACCCGCGGTCTCGGGCTCGCCAACGTATATGCGGCGCTGGAAGCCGGGGTCCTGCGCTACGATGCAACCCTGGGCGGACTCGGCGGCTGCCCCTACGCGCCCAACGCCACCGGTAATATCGTCATGGACGATCTCGTTTTCCTTCTGGAAGGAGCGGGCCTCAAAACCGGTGTCGATCTCGACTGCCTCATCGAGGTACGTGAAATCATCACGCGCAATCTTCCCGACGAAGATCTCCACGGCATGTACGCGCGCGCCGGTGCCCCCAAAGGCTTCCGGCCGGCGTCCCGAGCTGCCTGAGGCACCAATGAGCAGCGAGCCGATACCCGATTCAGATTTGACTCTCGGTGAAGATTATCCCGAGATCCGCGAGGCGGTGGCGAAACTCTGCACAGGGTTTCCCGGCGAGTACTGGCGCAAGCTCGAGGATCAGCCCGCTTCCGGCAGCTACCCGGATGAGTTCGTCGCAGCCCTCACCGACGCGGGCTATCTGGCTGCCTTGATACCCGAGGAATACGGCGGTTCGGGGCTGGAACTGCGCGCGGCCGGCGTCATTCTGGAGACGATTCATGCCAGTGAATGCAGTGGCGCCGCCTGTCACGCGCAGATGTACACCATGGGCACAGTCCTGCGTCACGGCAACGAGGAACAGAAACGCGAGTACCTGCCGAAGATCGCCACCGGCGAGCTCCGCCTGCAGGCTTTCGGCGTCACGGAGCCGGGGACCGGCTCGGACACCACACAACTCAAGACCCGCGCGGAAAAACGCGGCGAAAGCTATGTGATCAACGGCCAGAAGGTCTGGACCAGCCGCGCCGCGCATTCCGACCTGATGCTGCTGCTGGCGCGCACCACGCCTGCGGACCAGGTATCGAAGCGCACCGAGGGCATATCCACGTTTCTCATCGATCTTCGCGAAGCCACCAAGAACGGCTGCGAGATTCGTCCCATTGATGCCATGATCAACCACAACACCACCGAGGTGTTCTTCGATAACCTGAAAGTTCCTGCGTCCAGCCTCATTGGCGAGGAAGGCAAGGGGTTCCGCTACATACTCGACGGCATGAACGCGGAGCGCTGCCTGATCGCCGCCGAGGCCATCGGCAGCGGGCGCTACTTCGTCCGCCGCGCAGTCGCGTACGCCAACGAACGAGTCGTCTTCAACCGCAAGATTGGCGAGAATCAAGGCGTACAGTTCCCCATCGCCAGAGCCTACGCCCACTTGGAAGCAGCCGACCTCATGGTGCGCAAGGCGAGCGCGGTGTTCGAGGCCGGCAGGCCTTGTGGCGCCGAAGCAAACATGGCGAAATACCTGGCGGCGGACGCCTGTTGGGAGGCGGGAGAAGCGTGCTTCGACGTCTACGGCGGATTCGCGTTCGCCCGCGAATACGACATCGAACGCAAATGGCGGGAAGCACGGCTGTTCCGCACCGCCCCGATTTCCACGAACATGGTCCTCAACTACATCTGCCAGCATGTGCTCGGTCTGCCGAGATCGTATTGACCGCGTCGCCTCCTCTCCCGTTTAAGATGGAGAGGGGGAAAAGCAAAGAGCTCCCTCTCCCCCTGGGGAGAGGTGAGAGGGATGAAGAGGGTTAGTTAATTTGACTCGCTCTGAACAGACTGTTGCCGTGTTGATCGCCGACGTGTGCGGCAGCACGCCGCTTTACGAAAGCTCGGGCAATTTCAAGGCGCTGGACCTGATTGCGGAGTGCCTGGACAACATAACCCGCGTTGTCGAATCCGAAGGTGGAACGGTGCTGCGCTCCAAGGGTGACGATGTGCTGTGCACGTTTCCCGACTCGGATTCTGCCGTGTGCGCCGCCTCCGGGATGATGGACAGCCAAGCCGGCAGCCCATTGGAGATTCACGTCGGCATCGACTACGGCGCTGTCGTCCACGACCGCGGTGGGATCTTCGGTGATGTCGTGAATATTGCCGCACGCATGCAGTCGCTGGCGAAACCCGGCGAGATAATTACTACCGAGGCCGTCTATGAGAAACTTTCCGATACTCTGCGTCGGCAAGTCCGACTTCTCGACATCCAAACTGTAAAGGGCAAGTCGCAACCCATGAACATCTACGCCGTGTTCAAGGACGACACGCACGTGACCTACTACGTCGGCGAGGACGGCAAACACACGGTGCACCCCAAGGATATGTTCAAAGCCAGTGGGCCGAAAGTGAACATTATTCTGGAGTTTGGCGATCGCACCATCGTGCGCAGAGACGGGGGTCCGGGCTTTCATATCGGCCGCGCTGAAAGCTGCGATCTGGTCATCGATGAACCCTGCGTGTCTCGAGACCATGCATTGTTGACAGTACGCCGCGGCAAGGTATTGCTGACGGACATGAGTTCTACCGGCACCTGGATCGTCCAAGCCGACGGAGTTCCGATATTGCTGCGCCGCGATGTGATGCAACTCGCCAGGGATGGTGTCATTTCGCTCGGCCTGCGCCCCAAGGAAAACGGCCCGACCATGATCCGCTACCGGCTCGAACAGGAAGAGCGTCATGACGATTGAAATCACGACCAGCGTCAAGGAAATGGTGGACGAGGCAAACGCCGAAATCGAGACACTTCCGGTCGACGATGCCATCGTCGTCCACGCCGCCGACGATGTGGTAGTCGTCGATCTGAGAGACGTTCGCGAGCTGACCCATGATGGCAAGATACCCGGCTGCTTTCACATGCCGCGTGGCATGCTCGAATTCTGGATCGACCCCGGAAGTCCCTACTTCAAAGATCTGTTCCACGCCGATAAGCGCTTTATCTTCTATTGCAACAAGGGCTGGCGCTCCGCGCTTGCCGCGCGTACAGCGCAGCGCATGGGTCTCAAGCGCGTATGCCACATAGGCGGTGGATTCGAGGCGTGGCAAACTGCCGGTGGGCCGATTGAGAGGCACGAAAAGAAGGGATCTTAAAGAGGGCTGAGAAAAAGGGGCAGGCCATTAAAATGCCAATCCCCTTTTCTCAGCGCGACTCGACCCTGCGCTTATGATTGCTCCACTTTCCGCAACGTCCCAGCCAGTGCAGGGATTCCCACTTCCAGTGCCCGAGTTTTTTCTCGTCCTCCGCACGCCGGGCGGCGTGCAGATTGCGCTGTGATGTACCGAGGTTGTGGCGGGCCAGATTAAGCAGCACGGCGATACACTCCAAAGCCCGCTCTTTGGGTGGAATGATGAAGTTGCGGCGCAGACCCGGAGGAAGTAAACCGTCCGGTACTATTTCGGCGAGCTGCGAACCGGTGCCGCTATCGTCCGGCGCCGCACCTGCATCTTCGGGCAATGGCTGACCAAGAGGAGCCGCCTGAATTCGACCGTTGCTGATGCGCAGTTTATCCATTTGCTCGTCGTGCCGATACGTCGTCCCCTGCTCTGTCGTTGCCATTACGAACAGCTCCCCTAGTTTTGCAGACTAGCACTACGCGGCAAACGCGGGCGCCACATGCGCCTCACTGCGACCAGGCGATTGGTTTTGAGCGGCGCCCGGAGGCCGGAATGAGAACTGTGCCGCACGCCCCGGCGCGTCGGGCGGCGGAAACTGGGAAACTAGTGCTTAACGGCCCCTGCTCTAATTCTTTTTAATCGTTTTCTTCGGCAGAGAAGGTACCACATTTGCGTCGTTTTGGTACTCCAGCTTTTCAAATTTCGTCCCCTCCGGCGGGCGCTTATCGCTAATATGCACGGTGCCCTTGGCGTCCCGCCACTTGTAGAGCCGCGTGGTACCAAGCGCATCCCGTACGACACCCTCCAGCGGCGTATCATCAACCAGCGGACTCACCACCGTAGGATTACGATATACGTAGTAAGCCGCTGCCGCGACGGCCAGTAAAACGATCCCCAGGAAGACTTTCACAACTCAAAGTGTAGTGCCTGGACCGGGGTTTTTTGAGGGCTCAGAGCCCTTGAAAATCCCGGACTAAGGTGTTTCCTGGACAGACGCGGCGTAGCGCTGGTGCATTTCCCGGGCAAGCTCACGGGCGCGGGCGATTTCGTCCGACGACATGCCCCTGGCAACACGCGCGCGAAGCTTCAGCGCTATCTCGTCGCCGGCTGCGGATGCTACCCCGTACCAGGCGTACGCGAGCAGGGTGTCTGCCGGCACACCGCTGCCGTGTTCGTACATGGAGCCGAGATTGCGTTGAGCTTCCGGGAAGCCCTGCTCCGCCGCGCGACGATACCAGCGCGCCGCCTCGGTAAAATCTTGCGCCACACCCTGGCCTTTGTCGTACAGCATGCCCAGATTGCTCTGGGCGCTGGCGACTCCCTGCTTTGCGGCACGACGGGACCACAGCGCCGCGGCGCGGTAGTCACGGCCCACGCCGCGGGCCCGGTAGTACAGGTATCCGAGGGTGCTCTGGGCATGGGGATTGCCCTGCTCGGCCGCGCGCTCGATCCACATGGCGGCTTGCCGATAGGACTGCGGGGCGCCGAGTCCGCGTCCGAACATCACGCCCACGTCGTTCTGGGCGCGGGCATCGCCCGCTTCCGCCAGGGGCGCCAGTATTCGCCAGGCAGTCGCATAATCGCCGTCCAGGAGCGCCGCCGTGCCGGCTTCGTAGGAGCCCGACGCAATCGCTGGCAGCGGCGCCCAGGGCAGGCACAGGCAGAGGAAAAATGCAGCGGCGCGCCTACAGGCTACAGGCACCCGGGGCGAGTTCGGTTCAGCCAAAAAGGCCGGCATGAAAGTAACGCAAAAGCCCGGCAGCCAACAGGCCGACGACGATCGGCACGGCACCGATTTCCCGCAATCCTTTGATAATGCCGCCGCCGGTGAATGGCAGAAAAGGACTTTTCTCGCAGAATTTCGCATAGGCGCCGTCGGGCAGCGCCTTCTGCCTGTGGTCCTGATGCCAGCTTCCCAGCAACCCGAAGAGCACGAAGCCGCCGAAGAAGGCCACATCGGATGCATATCCATTCACCAGCAGATGCATGATGGCCCACAATACGATTCCCATGAACAGTGGATGGCGGGTAATGCGCTGCACGCCGCGGGGTCTTCGAGCAGGGGTGCCGGTCACACCCGTCGGGCTGGGGCGAAAGAGCCCTGCCACCATCAGCATCAAAGCGATCGTGTTGCCGACCCGTGTAATGATATCGATGACCAGATTCGGTTCGACAATCCAAACCAGTGGGCCTACGTGCTTATTGCCGGCATAAACCAGAATCAACGGCACGAAGACCGCGAAAGCCACCAGAGCGTAGAGGCCCTGAAACAACCGTTCGCCGAGCAAGCGCACGCCCCGTGGGCGCATCGGGTTGCTGGAGAGAACGACGTGAGTCAGGGCGAATACTATCCAGAGGGCAACTATCACGGTAACCGCGGTCATGTCATGGACTTCCCCGGTTTGCCGTACAGAAACGTGATGCTCACCCGCCGGTGGAGGTACGCGTCCCTGAATTTCAGGCGGTGCGTCTTGTGCAGCACGTTGGATCGAAACATCATGGCACGATTGCTGGCGTATGACACGTAGTCGGGCTCCGCGTCCGGTTCCGCGATCAAAGCTTGCGACATGTGCATCATCTCCTCACCGGTAGCGTCGAAATACTCATCTGGCACCGCCTTGTTCCACAGTACCAGTCCTCCGGCATCGGTTGCCAGATTTGATTCGTCCGGCGTAATCCACAGGTTGAGGCTGGCGGCACCGTTGTCGGCATGAATATGCCCATCAGACTCGTCTTGAAAATACTTGTAAGTCCAGCAGATTGTAAACAAATGCTCGCCGAATACGCTGGGAAACGCGGCGCGGATCTCCCCGGCAATCTGCAGAAGCAGCGGACAACAAAACCCATTGCAGAGACTGGAACCGACTTCGCTGTGAAACTTCATCTCGAACCAGATGCTCGGCTCGAGGCAGTAGCGCTGCAGCGCCGCCAACGCCTTACCGTTCAGCAAGTTGTCGAACTGCGTGAATCCCAGCCGGCCTGAATGAAACGCCGACTCGATGGCTTGCGCGTCGAGGTCCGGATTGAGCGCTCCGCCCGGGATCACCGGCTCGGGCGCGTCGATCACCAATCGATTGAAATAGGGTGCGATCGCATCATCCGGAGAAATCTGGAGCATCACCGTACGATCGGTGTTCCCGGCGTGCCGCTCGGCAAACTCCTCGTAGGCGTTCAACAGGTGATGATGTTCTCGGGGCAAGCGGCCCCGGTCGACGAGATACCTGAGCTGCTCCATATCCTGTTGAAGCTTGCTGCGACTCATCCCTGCAAAAGTGGGGTGGCTGTCGTTCGCGTGGGAGCCGAGCGCGCGGAGCCTGCGAACCGAGGCAAGAAAAGCGTCGGACGCTTCCGGATAGCGGCCCTGGTGAAACAGCGCATAGCCGAGCCACAGGGGTGCGCTGTCGTCCTCCGGTTCGACAACCAGGGCCGCGCGTGCGGCAGCCTCCGCCTCATGGAAACGACGCTGTTCGAGAAGCGCGCGAGCCAGGCCCACATGGGCGTCCACGTCACCGGGCTGCAAGCTTAGCGCGCACTCGAAGCTCTCACCGGCCTCCAGGGGACGATTCCTGTCCAGCAGCAGGCGCGCTAGACGCACATGCACGGGGGCGAACCCCGGCGCGATAGCGGCGGCGCGCTGGAAACAGGCGATGGCGGCGCTAAGCTGTCCGCCCCGGGCGAGCACATCGCCAAGATTGGCATGCACTTCCCAGTCATCGGGCGTCAGCGCGAGGGCATCCCGGAATGAGGCTTCCGCGGCTTGGCTGCGATTTTCGGCCACGTGCACGAGACCCATATTGTTGTGAGCCGCCGCATTCCCGGCGTCGATGGACAGGCAACGCCGATAACACGCCGCCGCCAGCTGCCATTCGGCTAGAGCGCGGTGGGCTTCACCGAGATTGTTCAGGAAAAGCGCGTTGCCGGGGACCGCCTCGACAGCTGCGGAGATGAGCGTGACGGCGCGTCGGTGCTCCCCGCCCTGATGGGCCGCGACGCCCAGCAAGTGCAGAGCATCGGCGTGCCGCGGCTCGCTGGCCAGGATGCGCTCGTAGATGCACTCGGCCTGGGACAAGCGGCCGGCTTGGTGATGGCCGAGCGCTTCCTGCAGAGCCGCCTGGCTACTCAAGGGACCTCCTCCCTCAAAGGTCCTCGGTGCGTTTAATGATCCGGGCTTACAGGCGCCGGATACCCCAGAGGCCGTGTAAAGGTATGCGCACCCGGCTCGGCGATAAGCTTCACCCCGGCATCCCCCGTGCTACCACTGAAAACGGTGAACGGCAGGGACACGACCCACGTTCCGATCCCCACCAGAGTATTGGCAAGCCCGAAGGGCCGCTGCAGCACGAGATCGCCGATCATGTCCTGGCGGCTTCCCTGGGGCGGATCCAGCTCAGACGCGACGCTGGTCCCCGCCGCCTGGGCGATGCCCGGCAGGTGCAGAACGGCCACAGTGAGTGCAATTCCCAGGAGACGAATTAGTGTTGTTTTGCCCGTGACTTTCATGATTCCGGTTCCCTCGGCGTCGTTATTCGCATGAAGTATAAGCCAATTATCGGCATCCGAGCAGTGTTGCCGGACCCTTCCCGGTCTGGTGTTTTCAGTTATCGATACCTGACTCACAAGTTGGCCATCAGTCGCCGCTCCGCCACTCCGATTTTGACGGCGGTCGCGAAACAGGGCTCGGAGGATGGCTATACTTTTGATCCCTCCATACGCCGCACTTGGCATTCCGGGG